>ENA-OWPI01000037-OWPI01000037.1-marine-metagenome-genome-assembly--contig:-NODE-37-length-184827-cov-11.433353_pt1 | contig 184827 bp, 130 predicted proteins | sample MGYA00238138_ERZ651775 | MGnify/ENA primary metagenome ERZ651775 (study PRJEB26906, sample SAMN06265043) | marine metagenome | isolation source: Helgoland LTER site | place: Germany:Helgoland, sampling... | reverse complement strand
TTATCGCTCTTCTCCTCTTCCTCTTCCTCTCGAAAATCAACCAAGAGCACTCTCTCGTCCTCAAAGTCGTCGTCCTCTTCTTCTTCCTCCTCCTGTTGCTGCTCCTGTTGTTGCTGCTGCGACATTTACTCTCTCATCTATTATTCGTGTGATTTTTTTTTTCTAACGAACTTTTATATTTTTGCCATTTGTGGTGAAACTTAAAAATCGTTCGAGAGACTTTTTCTTCGAAAAGTGGTGAAATTTGGCTTCTTTCAAGAGTAATGAACGAGCAAAAATAAACGACAGAAAAAGAGCCGCGCGAGAGATTCGATATTCTCATTCATTCATTCATTGCACGAATAGAGTACTATTATTAGTAGTAGTAGTATTATTAAGTATTATTACACGCGCACACACGCGAAAAGCGATACACATGAAATAATGCTGGCAGCGGCAGCGGTGAGCGCGTTGTATAATAATACTAAAAAGAATGAGATGCACGAAGAGAAGAAAAGAGACGGGGAAACGATGATGATGATGATGGAAGACAACGTGCATCGCATCGAGGACGTTGAGAAAAGAACGACGACGACGACGATGACGAGGATGAGAGCGCGAAGGCAAAAACCAACCGGAGAAGAAATGCTGACGAGGAACGGCGCGTGGGAAATTCTGGACGCCCTGGACGCGCGCGAGAAGAAGAAGGGAAAGAAGAAAAAAGACGCGCTCGTGAGATTTTTAGAAGACTTTCGCGCGGTGCACACGCTCGCGCGAGAGGTGTTGCCAGAGTGCGAAACGAAAACCGCGACACTCGAACGCGTCGAGAATCCCATCTTTTTGGCAAAGGCGGAAAAAAAACCAAGCGTGTATGTGCAACGATTTAAAATCGATACGACGACAACGACTGGGATGGTGGATAACGACGACGACGCGATCGAGGAAGAGGTGGAGAGAGCGGTGAGGAAGGCGGTTGGGTTGAGCGCTAAAGAGGAGGAGGAGGAGGAGGACGAAGCGCCGTGCGAAGTGCGCGTGCTGGAAACGTCCGAAGGCGTCGTCGCATCGTCGTCTATGGATGCGGTTATCGTTGTCGTGGACTTTCGAGAGAAAGAAGGATCTGTTCCAAGCGTATCGTTTGGAAGCGACGACGACGAAGAAGAATATGAAGAAGACAACGAAAAGACTAAGAGTACCATAAAAAAAGAAGAACTTTTCGAAGGTGGTATCGTGAAACCAGATCTGGAAACGTCGTTGAAAGAGTTACATCCGTTCGCCATCTCTATCCGACAATTATCCAAACGAATCGGTGAAGACAACGTGTTTTTAGTCGTCACGCACTGCGGCGACGACTACGTCGAGAAAAGAGACTGGTGCGAGTTAATCGACGTGCCGCCAGAGAACGTGACGTTTTGCCAAAGCTCGTTCGTGCACGCGCTTTCCGAGGATTACAACAAAAACAAATCGAACAAATCGAGCGCGACGTACGTGGATATTCCAGACCGTCTCGTGGAATGGATCGACGATTGGAGAGAGGAAAGAGGGAAGTCGCTACGAAGCGAGTTTCAACGAGAGAGAGAGACGGTGCATTTCTTCGCCGCGCTGAAAGATGCGTATTTTATTCCGTTCGAAAAGAAAAAGAGTAAAAAAGAAGATAGAGAAGATGAAGAAGAAGAAGAAGAAAAAGAAGAAAAGAAGAAAGAGGAGTTAAAGGCGTCGACGAAGCGAGTGGATGATGAAAATGCTGCCTCGGCCAAAGACGGTACCGCCGTAGATTCTGCGGTGGCGGCTAAAGACGATGACATTTCCAAGAAAGTCATCGATAGTCACTCGAGAGTTGCGTTGAAAACAGTCTCTGCGTGCTTCGATCGCGCCATTGAAGGCATGGGTGCTGGCGTCATCAGCGGCGCACCCGCGATGGCGGCGAAGTTCGATAAGAATTACGCGTCCTCGTCTGACAAGATGATTACGCGCAACCAGCTTCACTATTTCGTATCCAAATACGCCGTGGCGCAATATCCAGCCGCGTTTATCCTCGCTTGGGCCATTCCCGGTCCGTTGATGGCACACCCGGTGCATTTATCCAACCGATTTCGCATCGCTCTGTGCTTCGCCATCGTCGGAGGACGCGAATATATGAACATGGAAACAATCGCCACGACGTTGGCGCTCGGCGCAGGGGCGGATGGATTGGCCGTTCTGAACGCATCTTTTGAAGAAAATGATTTGGAGAGACAAGAAAATGACGACGACGACGAGGACAACGACGATGACGCGAGCGATGAAAGCGGTGACGACGACGAAGTTCGTCGCGCCTCTGTCAAGGTAGAAAAGGAAAAAGAAGAGGAATCCGCGGAGGAGAAGAAGGAGAAGAAGGAGAAGAAGAAGAAGGAGATACCGCTTCCGGTTCCAAAAACGAAAGAAGATGAAACAAAACATGAAAAAGGAGAAGAAGAAACGAAAGCAAGCAGCAGCAGCAGCAGCAGTAAATTATTAGCGTCCTTCACGGAACGAGTCAACGCCGCGTTGAGCGCGATTGAAACGTCCACATCTGAGCTCCGTCAAAATGCCGAAAATGCCATCAAGGACGCGTTTACCATCGCCGACCGAACGGTGGCGAAAGCGGAACGAAAAGCGAAGAAACTGACGCGCAAATCGCTCAATCGAGCTTTGGACGACGGGTTAATCACGAGAAAACAGGCTTTGCAGATGAGCAAAGGTTTCTTCCGAAACGCTTTTTACGAGTACGTCGTCAGAGACATCTCTGCTTTGATTTGCGGACCGAGATATTTATTGTTCACGCAGGCGGATTTGACGCAAATTGTAAACTCGTCGATGACGTTCTACGTCGCCGAGGCGGCGTGTAAAACGTTCTTACCGGACAGATTCAACCACAAGGAGAAACTAGAAATCGATGGTGGTAACGCTTCGGCGACGGGGACAACGACGCTTTCGGCGAAATCGCTCGCGGAATCAGAGGCGGGGATTAAGGCGAAGGAGTACTGCGACGCGGCTTCGGAGAAATTCTCCCAAACCGCCGAGTCTGCAAAGCAAACGGCGGAGGCCGCGAAAGTGAAAGCGCAAGAAGCGGCGGCCAGAGCGGCGCAATCCGCACACGATGCCGCCACGAGGGCAGCCGAATCTGCGCAAGAAGCTGCCAGAGCGGCTCAAGAGAACGCGCAAAAGGCGAAGGAGGCGGTCTGGTCCTACGTGTCCTCAATTTCTTCCTCGGTCGCCGCGGCGGTTGCCAAAAGCGACGACGACTCTGACTTGATCGATAAGAGTTTAGATCCAAACTCGTACGCCGCAAAGTTGGTCCCGCAAATTCCATCGTACAAACTTGCCGCCGCTTTTGGCGGTCCCGCGATGAAGAAAGCGTTGGCGTTCAACCTTCCGTCGCTTCTCGCCGACGCCGATTGTCGAAATTTGGGTTTCACCAAATCCGTCTGGACTGGGAACTCGAAAGAGTTGGACGACTTGTTCGCGAAATACGACCAAGAAAAACGCATCCGCGCCGTCGCTCGCAAAGCTTTAGTCTTATGTCTCCAATCTTCGAACAAGAAAAGCGTCGCCGAGGAGCTCAAAAAGTGCGGTTTGATGCAAAGCGAGAAATCAAAAATGCACTTAAAGTTGGAAGAGCGACAAAAAGAGCACAAAAAAGAAAGCAGCAACAGCGCGGCAACCTCACCCACGTCAACCCCTCCTCCTTCTCACTCCACCGCCTCCTCCTCCTCGTTGGTATTCGCCAACGTCCAGTTACCATCGATTCCTTCCCCTTCCAGTCTCTTCGCCAACTGGGGTCGAGGAGGAGGCGTCGGGTCGAAAGAAACGACTGCGACACTCATCCCTGCCCCTACCGACGGGAAAACAACTGCAAAAAAGGACGGCGACGACGTAAACGACGACGAAAAAGACGCTTCGCCGAAATCGCCCATCGCCGTTGTAAATCGCACTTGATGCTACGACCAACACTATTTATTTACATAGGAATGTATTGAGAGCGCTCGCAGACACTCTTGAACATTTTGAGTATTTTCCTCGGATTTTGATGAATTTGTCTACTTTTTCGAAGCACTTCTTTTCCTTCAGAACGAGACACACACTTGAGATGGATCGATCACTCAACAGAAACAACATCTTTAACGGGTTTGAAGAAGAAAAAGAAAAAGACGACCAATATCATCATCATCATCATCAGGTAGGACGACGATTCAGACGACGACGAAAAGCGAAAGCGTCTCTTTTTCGCGAAACGCGTTTAAATAGTAGTGTCTTTCGCATCATCGTTTTGGATTTCAAAATCTCTGCGCTCGTTTCCCCCAAAATCTCGGTTCTCTAGAGGTTTACTTTATTACGCGCGCGCTGCAAAAGAAGAGCGAAATTCGCTTTTCCGCAGCATTATGATCGTCCTTCATTGTATTCTCTTTCATACTCACTCGCTCGCTCTCTCTCTCTCTCAGATGAAACAACAACAAAAAACGCTGTCGGAATTCAATAATAAAATCCCTTTGATTTCTTCGAGCAAGGGAAAAGAGGAGACACAGAAGGAAGCGAAGAACGCCTTTGCCGCTCCCTTTAAGCGAAAGAATTTTTCTTCCGAAGAAGGAGGAGACAGGGAAGAGGAAGAGGAAGAGAAGAAGAGAAGCAAAGGAAGCGAAGAGGGAGACGCATACGGCGAGGATGAGGATAAGAACACGCCGCCGACGAGAGCAGCGCCTACCGCGCGAGAAAGAACAACGTTGAAAGAGACAGAAGAGGACGATGACGACGATGAAGAAGCGATTTTAGGGACAGATGTGAAAGGCGAGAAGAGCGAGCGGATTTCACCTGTCGGTATCGATAAGGAAGAAAAACCGGACGTGGAAGAGGAGAAGGCGAACGAGGAGAGAGCCGCGCGGGAGGCGAGCAAAGAGGCGACGACGACGACGACAACGACGAGTGTTGGTAATACTAACGGTGAAGAAGAACAAAGGAAGATGTCGGTGTTAGAGCTCCACTTCGGGAAACGGAAACCAAATCCTCCGAAAGAGCTCAAGTACGACCAGAAACCGAAAGAAATGGAACCAAATGCGAAGCCGTTGCCGGAGGAGTTGGAGGAGTGGAAACAGTTCGCCGAGCAACAGTTGGCAAATTTGGTGAATTTAATGAGACAGAAAATAATCGATTGTTTTCACGTGAGAATAGCGATATCGGTGATGATGATAGCCTGTCCAGCGAAAGAGTTGAGAGAGGTGCTGAAGGATTTAAGAGACATGAAAGTGATTGGAAATACCATGCGACCGTATTTGATTTATTTGAGAGAAATTTTAGACGGGTGCGGCGAGAAGTATCGAGATAAGTTAGACGCGGACATGGAGTTTTCCTCCTCGGATGAAGACGAGTCTTCTTCGAGCGATGACGACGATGATGATGACGACGAGTCGGACTCCGAGGAAATTCCTGAAATCACCCGCGGCAATGGCCCGCTCGCCACGACTGCGCAAGTTCGCGACGCTACAAAAATACAAGGGTGTTCGTCCTCCTCGGAGGAGTCCGACGGCGACAACGACGAGGAAGATGATAACTCCTCCTCTGAAGAAGAAGAAGAAGAAGAAGACGTGATGAAAAAACCTAAATACGACCGCCAACGATGCCAACTCTTCTCTAAATTCCTCGGTCGTTTCATGATTGAAAACAGAGTCCAAGAGCAAGTCGAAGCCGCTCGCCTTCTCCGCGCGGACGAGTGTCGAGAGTTTTCCAACGAAGAGTGCGTCCAGTTTTTAGATCTCTTGCAGCGACAGGGGAAAATCATGATCGACGGGCCCATTATTCACGTCATATAGTCATAAACAGGATCTCATCGAAACGACTAAAGTAGACGTTGTTGTGTATTATTATTATTATTTCATTTTGCATCAAAAGGACAAAAGGACTGCTTTTTTTTCAGTTCAATTTCTTTCCAAAAAACAGACAAAAAACCGTCTTCATAAAAAAAAGGGTCACTCACGCTTTATTTAACAGAGCTTTCTTTCCGCGTTTTGTATCCTCACAACACACACACACACGCACACATTCGGTGAACACACCGTACTCTTTGTCGTTGTTTTTATCGCGTTACTTTTTTATCATCGTCATCATGCCGACGGTGAACTTAAAAAGAGACGATTTGTTCCAAAAGCTCGGGAAAACGTTCACCGAGGAAGAGTTTGACGAGTTGTGTTTCGATTTCGGCATCGAGTTGGACGAAGTGACCACGGAACGGGAGATGTCGAGCAAGTTTTTAGGAGTGAAAGATACCAAAGAGGGAGGAGACGGTGGTGGTAAAGAAGAAGAAGAGAACGACGCGGTTATTTATAAAATCGACATCCCGGCGAACAGATACGATTTGCTCTGCTTGGAAGGCATAGCGAGAGCGTTGAACATCTTTCGCGGGCAACGATCGACGCCGGTGTTTCGAACGGTCGAACCCGAGAACGGGCAGGAGAGGTTGCGAGTGAAAGTGAATAAAACGGTGAGTTTAGTGCGACCGTTTATTGTCTGCGCGGTGTTAAGGAACGTCACGTTTACGAAAGAGAGGTATAATTCGTTCATCGATCTGCAAGATAAATTGCACCAAAATATATGCCGAAGACGAAGTTTAGTCGCCATCGGGACGCACGATTTGGCCAAGATTGAAGGGCCGTTTACGTACGACGCGAAACCGAAAGAGGAGATTGAGTTCGTGCCGCTGAAGCAAACGAAATCGTTTCGAGCGGATGAGTTGTTGGAACACTATAAAAAGAACGACCAAAAATTGAAAGCGTACGTGCCATTGATCGAGTCGAGCGCGGTCGCGCCGGTGTTGAAAGATAAGAACGGAACGGTGCTGTCTTTGCCGCCGTTGATTAACGGGTCGGTGAGCGCGATCTCGTTGGAGACGAAAGACGTGTTCATCGAGTGCACGGCGACGGATTTGCACAAGGCGAAGATTGTATTGAACACGGTGGTGACGATGTTTTCCGAGCACTGCGCGAAACCGTTTCAAGTGGAACCTGTAGACGTGGTGGATTTTATGGGTAACGAAAGGAGTTATCCGGATTTTATGACGCGATTCGTAGACGTGGACGTAGATTACGTGAACAAACGAATTGGAACCGAAATTGAAACGAAAGAGATGGCGGCGTTATTGTGTAAAATGCAGTTGGCGTCGAAAGTCACCGCGGAGAAGACTTTACGAGTGGAAATTCCACCGACGAGATCGGACGTGTTGCACGCGTGCGATATCGCCGAAGACGTGGCGATTGCGTACGGATACAACAACATTAAACAAACCATTCCGAAAGCGTCGACGATAGGGAAAGGTCAACCTATTAATCATTTTAGCGATTTGGTGAGAGAGGAAATCGCGAGAATGGGCTTTTCCGAGGTGTTGACGTGGATTTTGTGTTCGCACGACGATAACTTTAAAAACGTGCGAAGAGAAGATAACGGAAACTGTGCCGCAATTGTCGCGAATCCTTCCTCGATCGACGTGCAAGTGGCGAGGAGTTCGTTGTTGCCGGGCGTTTTGAAAGCGTTGGGGGCGAACAAGGACGCGCCGTTGCCGGTGAAACTCTTCGAGGTTGGTGATGTCGTCGTCATCGACGAGAACGCCGACGTCGGGGCGAGAAACTCGAGAAGATTATTAGCTTTACACTCCGCGCAAACGTCTGGTTTAGAATCAATCCATGGGGTGTTAGATAGAGTCATGCAAGTGACTGGAGCGGCGGGGTCGTTTGAGCCCGGGCCGGGAAACGCCGGCTACGAGTTGATACAAACGAGAAACGAGCCGACGTTTTTCCCGGGAAGGCAAGCGACGATTGTTCGAGACGGGAAAGAGATTGGCGTGTTTGGGATCGTCCACCCAGACGTTTTGAAGGAGTTCGATATCGTGAATCCGGTTTCGGTGTTGGAATTAGAACTTGAACCGTTGCTCGAGAGAACGCAAGAAGCGATTGCCAAAGGGGGACATTAATTTAACGCATATCAGTTTTTTACGCACGTGTTATTAATTTATAAGGTATTTAGTTTCTTAGAATCTGTCTGCTATGTTTCTGTTCTTATTTTTGCTTAGTATTATAGATGGAGCACGTTTTACGTTTCTTCTTGTTATTGTCTTGGCGTTGTTGACGTCGAAAAAATCACTTCTTCACTTTCTTAGTTGCTCTGCCCGTTCTAGTCATCATCGTTTTCTCCGCGATCACTTGCTCTTTCGATTTCTTCTCCTCTTTTTCGGCACTTTTCGGCGTCAAGGCGTGAATTCCAGGCGCTAATCCTTGCTTCGCTTGCTTCTCTCCCGTTCCTAAAGGCGATGAATTATTCGTAGGAGTAGCAGCGGCAGCGGCGGCGGCGGCAGCGGCGTTTGCAACACCAGCGGCAGCCGGGGCAGCACTTCCTCCTCTCGGTCGTGCCGGAGAAGATCCAACCATACCACCAACGCTCATCGCCGCTTGGCCTTTGCCGGCTTGCGGCTGGTAACTTCCCATTCTATGAAGTTGCGGCACCTGAGAGGGTGAGATTTGCTGAGCGGCAACAGCAGCTACGGCTTCCGTTTTCGAAGCCGCGCGAGCCAGCTGTTGCTGTTGGACGTGCGGCGGCACCTGTTGCATGTGCGGCTGCTGCTGAGCTTGCATGGGAACACCGTTACCAGCCATTTGCATTTGACCTTGCATCTGGTGTTGCGGAGGTTGGATGACGCCAGTGGGATATTGCATCCCTGGCTGCTGTTGCATCTGCATCTGTTGGTGCTGCATTTGTTGTTGTTGTTGTTGTTGCTGCTGATGCTGCATCTGCTGTTGCTGCATCGGATTCATCGCTAAGTGCGCCAACTCTGCCGGTGATTTCAATGGAAACATCTTCACGCAATCCTTCCAGCTCTGGTGAGGTTTAACGCGCTTCTGTGGATCCATGCCGACGCGCTCCCGTAACGCCGCGCGACGAATCTTCGCGTATGAAGAGCACGAGTGCGCCACCGCTTGGAAGTGCAATCTAGCCGTTTCATCCTCCAACGGTAACGATCTTGACATAACGACGCGAGCGGAACCCTTGTCCAAGTTGAGCGCGGCGAAAGCTTCCGGATCGTTCTCCAACTCAACCGCTCTCGTGAGCTGTTGAAAGCGCCATCGGCACAGTTCCGGACGACGATACGAGCCTTTCAAGCTCGCCGAAGCGCCAAACGCGTCGGCCACGAGTGCCCAATTCGAGCCAAACTCGTGGACGATGGCACATAAAAGCGCATCTTCCGTCGCTGTCCACGGCTTCGCGGCGCCTTTTCGTTCGCCCGCGGCGGCAGCGCCCTCTTTTTTCCCTTTCTTGTTGCCGTTCTTCTTGACGCCAAACTGCTCCTCCATCCCCGGATGAAACCGAACAAACTGACCTTTCTTATTCTTCTTACGTTTCCCGTTTTTGTCGACGACGTAACCTTCTTGGTCGAAGAAGTGACCTCGTGCGGCAGCCGCGGCGAAGAAAGCGCGTCTGCGCTCTTCGGACGGCGTGAGCTTCCCGTCTGGACCAGAACCAGCTGCGCCTTTTTGGCCACCTGCGGTTTTTTGCTGAGCGCGTTGGTGGCTTTCTCTCGTTCTCTCACGATCTTCCCACTCTCGAAGTCGCCTTTCGTACTCGGCAAACTTGTTCGCTTCTTTCCCGATGGCACTCTTTTCAAATTCGTCGCGAACGCTTTCGTACGCGTCGTACTGCAAAGCTGGAAAATCAAAGAAGAAGTCCTCGGCTGCGTCTGATTTCTCGTCGTCGTCGTCTTCGCCATTCTTACCACCGCTGGACATGGACTGATCGTCGTCCTCGTCTTCATCATCAGATCCTTCTCCTTCTTTCTTCACGGCTTCGTCGTCTCTTTTGAAACTCTTCAATCCGCGCATGGTGAGCTTCTTGTTCATCGAGTACGGGGCAATCAAAGCGTCCAGATCTAATTCTAATCCACCATCATCCAATTTAAGATCTCTGGCGTATTGCGCGCGTCGTAGCTCTCTTTTCTCCGGACTCGACAACATGCCTTCGGTGTCCACGTCTGTTTCCATGTCTTCCGCATCCGTATCTTTACCGGTGGTATTCCCAGAAGGAGGAGGCTCCGGCGTCGCGTCTCGTTTTCTCTTGTTCCCTTTTCTCGTTGGTTGTTCTTTCTTTTCATCTTTTTGTTTACCTCTCGCAGCCTGTCTACCTTTACGACCTCCACCTCTCTTCGTCGTTTCTTCGTCGTCCTCTTTCTCTTCGGCTTCTTTCGCGTCGACGGCTTGTCGCACCGCTTTCGCCTTCTCTAACGAAGCCAATCGGTGCAAATACTTAACCGCCCACCTTTCTATGCCTTTCATGGAACTTCCACGAGGAATCTCCGGCGTTTTTGGATCAAAACTCACGAGGAACATCTCGTCATCGTCTCTTTTACTATCTTCGCCGTACCCAGTCACGTCTGTCAACGGCGTACTCACATTTGTCGGCGGCGTCGACCGCGCTGAATTCGTCCTCGTATTCGCACCTCCGTCGTCGCTTTTTGGCGTTTGTGGATCGCTTCCACCGCCCCCACCACCCGCAGCGGCGGCGTTGACTGCTGCTCGATGTAACCTCTGACTCGTTTGCGCTTGCGCCGACGAGTGTAATCGAAAATTCGTTTCCCTCTCCGCCGCTTCCAACGCGAACCGTTTCCCGCCGCACCCGAGCTTTGCCAGCTCAGTCGCTTCGGGTAATTTGACCTTCTTTGCCTCTTCCCAACGAATCTCCCAAAACGCGCTCACTTGTTTCGCCACCTGCCTCGCTGCCTTGGCATCTCTTTGATTTCTTCTTTCGTTCGCTCCCACCGGCACGCCATTGGCTACCCCAGCCGTCAGCGCCACCTGCCTCGCCGCTTCCAACTTCCAATCTCTCTCCGCCGCGAAATCTCTGGCCAGCCATTTCATCTCCGCCATCACGTACGACCAATGCGTCGCCTTCCTCTTCTGCTCCCCTTGCGCCGGCGCGTTCGCTTTTTGCGTTAACAAGCGCACCTTCTCCTTCACCAATTGCGCTCGAGCGATGGCCATGTTCTCGTCTTTAATCCTCCGCTTCCGCGCTTCGGGCGTTTCCACTTTTCGTTGATTCGATGTCTTGTTATTATCGTCCTCCTCGTCGCCCGAGGAGGATTCGTTGTTGTTTTTGTTGTCGTCGTCATCCTCCGATTCTTTTTCTTCTTTTTCTTCTTCTGATTCTTCTTCTTCTTCTTCTAGTTCTTTATCGCCGCTCTCGGACTCCTCCTCCTCCTCCTTCTCTTTCGCATTCGCATTCGTGGCGGCATTTCTGGCCGAGGCAGTCGTCCCGCGTCCTCGATCTCGAGCCATAATAATCAAAAAACAACTCTCTCAAAAGTACTTTCTTCTCTCTCTCTCTCTCTTCTGTCGTTGCAATCTAAAGCGATGATGATGTGACGATCCGTTTGATGATATGATGTGTGTTCAAATTTAAATTTTCTCTTAATTTTCCCCTCTTTTTCCAGTCCTGGACCACAACAGAGCGGCGAAACTGCCAATGTGTCTCTTTCCGATCAAAGAAAATTGAACACAAAATTCTCTCTCTCTTTTACTCTCTCTTTCAGGATCTCTTCTCTCGCTCTGATCGTACCCCTCTCTCTGGTGGTCTCCGACGTAAACGACGACAACGACAGAAAGAACACAAAGCACAACACAGAGAGAGAGAGGATGAGAGAGGGTCGAGTTCTCTCTCTCTAATTTTGCGGCTCGAATTGAGGCGAGCGAGCGTTTGTTTTCACTTAGGTCAAAAAAATGCACCTCGAACAAGAGGCACTCTTTTGAAAATTAGGGTTTAAGGTTTCAGAAGATTTTTTTTTCTCTCCTTCTCTTCTTGCACTCAACAACCACCCCAGAAGAAAGAAAGAAGAGTTTTGCATCATCATCATCGCTCTGTGTAACGCGCACTCTTCTCTCTCTCTCTCTTTGCGCGTTACGACGACACAGACGCGCACACACAACGCGTTCTCCTCCTTTAAAACTCTTTCCGCTGCTCGTGTTTTTTTGGGAGAGAGAGAGAGTGAGAGAGAAAAATATCTTTTGGGTTTTTGAGCACCACCACCGCGAGGAGTACCACACGGGGAGTACCGTTGTTTTGATGATGATGATGATGCGCGAATAAAAACCGTCTCTCTGATATGGTAAAAACGACGACGACGCGCTCGTCTTCGTCGTCGTTTACGTCGTCGTCGTCTGAATCGTCGTCGTCCGATGACTGCGACGTGAACGACTCAGAAGAAGACGAACGAAAAGTGCCTCTCTCCGATGAGAGGATGATGACAATGATGATGAAGATGGAAAGAAAGCTGAAAAAACACAGCAAACGAGTGCAAAAAGATATTCAAAATATCCTTTCGATGGCAAAAAGTCACGCGAACGCGCACGCGATATCGACGAGAGAACACATAAACGTGCATTGGGAAACGACGCATATGTATTGCGAATCTATAGAGAAAGCGGTGGATTCTACGGAGGATTTAATGCAACGCGTGGTGTCGGTGGCGGCGTTCGCGGAGAAGTTGAGAGCGCTGGCGAAACGGACGAAAACGCTGAGGATACAAGCGGAAGTTTTGGAGAAGATGTGCGAGGAGAGAGGGATACTCGTGGCAACATCGGGAGGGAAGAGAGGAAATAATAACACGTCGTCGCCTCTAAGTCATGGTGGTGGCGGCGGCGTTCTTTCGTCGTTGTCGCCGTTGCGTTTTTTTCGATCCGGATCGGCGTCGCCGAAGAAGAGGAACACGCCGCCGGCGTCGCCGTCTTCGAGGACGTCGAGATCGAACGACGTTTTTGCGACTTCTCCTTTCGCGAAAGAAGACGACGAGAGGAAGAAAGAAGAAGAGGAGAGTAGATCGTCGATGACACCAGAAGTACAAACTCGACCACCTCTTCCTCCTAAAAATCTTCCTTCTTCATCATCATCCCCGACGCCGTTCGACCCTTCCAACATCATCGCCTCCGTCGTCGAACGGAAAAAGATCGAACGGTTAGCCGAGTTGCGCGAAATCGAACGCGTCAAAGAAGGTAAATACGGCGTCGTCACCCCGTACGAAAACTCGTCACCGGCGGAGACGCCGAAAGGAGGCAAATCATCGAGTTTCGAAGAAGAGTACGAAAGAAAAGAAAAAGAGGTCAAAGTCGCTCTGGACGAAGTCGTACACTCGCTCGGTAAGATGTAGTGAATAATAGCGCAGCAGATAATAGAGTAGCGTCCTAAGAAGAGAAATGGTTTGCACATTATTAATCGATTTTTAGAGAGTAGAGAGAAAGAAGAGACTAAAAATCTCGTCACATTAAAAACACGCACATTAAAAACACATTCTTCATCTCTTTAATAATAAGTGAGAGAAAAGATGACGACGACGACGACGACCACCTCGAAGCTTTGTTGTTCGTGGTGTTCTCGTAAAAGTCGTTCTCCCCAAAAATCAGCGGCAGTATCGGCAAAAAAGGCGTGGTCCAGCGGTGACCAATTCGCCGTCAAAAACGGGGAAGCATTCGCATTCGGGAAGAAGAGAAGAAGAAGAATGAATACTACTGCACGCGCCAACAACGCCGCTGATACTACTGATGAAGATGCTTTTGCCGACGTGAATACTCAGAAGAACGCAGTATCGTCGTCTGAATCATCGTTATCGTCATCGCTGAGAGAATCTCTCGCGAAAGAGTTATCCGTGCTCCTTTCCAAAGTGCATTTGGGGGCTGCTCCTCTCACTGCGCAGGAGAGTTTCGAAGCGCGCAAAAACAGGCTGGAAAAAGCACTCTTGATGGCAACTTTATTGGAAAAAGAAGAACACGATGATCATAAATACGACGACGAGAAAAGGACGACGGCGATTCAGACGACGAAAACATCGACATTTTTGTCACGGACGCGTACTACGAATACGAAGACCAACGACGACGAAAACGCTTTAACGGAAACGATAGCGCGAGAATTAATCAACCACGACGTGCTCGGTCGTTACATGAACGAGATCGCTCGATTCGCGTACATTCGTAAAACTTCACACTCAGGCGCGGCGTCGCGGCGACGAGCGAAACGGCCGAAAGATCGAGCGAGCAACCAGAAGAAGCCGAGGCAAGGGTTGACGAGAGAGGACATGAGGAGAGAGCACAGGAGATGGTGCGCGGCGTGTCAAGTGTTCGTGAAGAAAGAAGACGCGTTATCGGTGACGAAAGTTTTGAATACCGTCGTCACATCGTCGTCTGAATCGTCGTCGGGAGAAACTTCCTCGGAATCGTCCTCTTCCTCGTCGTACGCCGATTTCATCGAAGCGACCACGCGAAAAGAACGCCGGTGTAAAAAAGAAAAAACAAAGAGGAAACTCCTCCCGCACGCCATACCGACGCCGACGTACAAAATCGTCGCATTCGATCACAAGAAAAGCTCGAAATCCAACCCGCCGCCGAACGGGCGCTCCATGTTCGTCTGCCGCCGAGTGTGCTGCGTGAACATGTTGAACGCGAAACGCGTCGCGAGCAACTTGAAGTATAAAATGCCCTCAAACTCGTCGTCCAAAAAGAGTAGCGACGATAGCAGCAGCAACGCAGACAATAGTAATAGCACCGCCACCACCACCGCTTTAGAAATCATGCGCGACCTGAAACTCTTAGCCGAACGAGCGGAAAGAGACGACGGCGTCGATTCCTCCGGGTGGAAGTTGCGCAAACCGAACGACGGCGACAAAAACGCCAAAGGTCGCCATCCGCACCGGTGGACCGAACCGCCCACGTGGGTGCAATGAAATGAAGTGAAATGAAAAAGAGAGGTGATGAGGTACTCCTCTTCGTAGATACTCTCTTTTTGCGAACAACCTAGAGACGAGAAAAAGAGAATAATGTGTGCGACAACAGAGAGCGTTCACATTTCTTAATAAGAGAGTCATAAATAGAGGAATTTTAAGACGAAAATCCATCACATTTTAGCACAAAACACGCGCAAATATTACTACTTTACTACTCAATGTCTTCACCTTCTTCTGCTAAACTTGTTCGAGTTTCCTCGTGGAACGTCGCCGCGATCAACGACAACCCGTTCGAGTATTACGTGACCATCGACAGCAGCAACAAAAGCGACGTAAACGACGACGACATTTCGGATGAAAATGGAAACGATGATGATGTGGACGCTTTGAGAAGAAGAAGAATAGAAGGAAGAAGAAATCAGAAAAACTACGAAAAAACGATGGAAAAGATCGACGAGAAGTTGATCAAAGCGCGCGAGCACGAGGTCAGAGTGAAAGATATTCTCTCGAAAGAGATGTTGCTCGACGTGAAGAGAGAAATCATGAACATGAAAATCGACGATTCTTGGACGGAACTCGAGTGCGATTCGGCGATGGAATTCTTCGAAAAACACTTCGCGGAGAGGAAAATTTTGAGCGATTTTTTACTCGACGGCGACATTGGCGCGAAACGGTTGTGCTCGATGCCGGATCGACTGACGACGAAGAGCGAAAAGGGGAAATGTCGTCCGTGCGTGACGACGTCGTACGCGGATGTGAGCGTGTTGAGCGACGACGCGAAATGGTGGCGAGCGTGGTTGGCGTACGCGTTCGACGAGAAGGACGGCGTCGCGAAGCGGTTGAAGTTTTTAGATAACAAAAAGTACCCAGCAATTACGGACGAGGAGGTGAAGATATCGAGACCTTTGCAGATGTTTTGTTTGGCAGCGTTCGATAAGAGTTTGATACGGTTGATTGGCGAGGCGGATGCGAATTGGGCGGAGACGAAGAAGATGTTGGTGGACGCGTTGGTAGAGAGGAAAGTGAACGCGACGATTGATATTTTAGAACGAGTGGCAAAGGAAGGGAGAGAAATCATATGTTTACAGGAAGTGTCGGAACAAATGCGAGACGGAATCGCGAAAAGCGAGGTGTTGACGGAGAAATTTGATTGTTTATCCGGTCCGGATTTCGACGCGACGAGGAATCAGAATTCCATCGTCTTGGCGAGTAAAACGTTTTTCGAAAGCGGCGTGTGGGAAGTCGTCAGCGTGAATAAAACGAAATTGCCCGCAGGCGTCGCCAGCGGTGATTTGTGCGTCGTTCGCGAGGTCAGTTTAGAAGAAAAAAAGGACAAGGACCGAAGGAAACCGTTCGCCATCGCCTCTTTCCACGGGGACACGAACGGGTTACAAACCGTCGACGTCGTCAAAGCCGTCAACAACGAATGCGGTGATAGTTCTGCGCTAATATTCGCTCTCGACGCGAACTGCCACCACGATGATAACAAAGGCAAACGCCTTTCGGTCGAAACCATGTACGGCTCCTTGGCCGCGGAAAATCTCCAAAACTGTTGGGGCGACGAACACGCGCTCTGCCCGACCACCACTTGCAACGCCCGCTCTTTCCTCCAACCGCAATTAAACAAAGCCGTTTTTTACAAAGAAAAGTTAACGAGCAAACTGGTCGACAGACACCCGAAAGATCATCTGTTCGTTTCCTCTGGACAGTTCAAGGTGAATACGGAAATGTCCAAACGCGTCAACGACGCTTCCGAGGACGCGTTCCGATGGGTAGACGACATGCCTTTCCCGACGCTTTCGTTCCCGAGCGATCACGCGTTGGTTTCCTTTGAATTAGAGTACAACGACGCATCTTAGTGTGGTAGCTTTGTTTTGTTCTGTGTGCGCGATTAGATAGATAGATAGATGGTAGATAGAGTAAATGTGAGTTTAAATGTTCCGTACAAATATCAATATTCCTTTATTAAAATTCGTCGGCATAATTCGTCCCCGCCGCCGCGCGTAAAGACACGCATACGCACAAAAAATGGGCAAAAAGAAGCTCGCCTCTTCCTCGAATTACGACCAAGATGAGAAATTTAAGAAGTTTCCGTCCTTCCAATTGCCTTTCAACAACAACAACATGAACAACAACAACAACAGAGAAGGGAAGAAGAAGTCTTTCCTTTCCAATTTAAAAGGCAAAATGGACTTAAACAAATACAAAGAAAACTTAATGGCAACCGCGGCTGGGAAGATCATCGCCGGCGCGGCCTCTGGAATTGGTTCCATGCTGTTATTTGCGGCGGTATTTAAAGTCGTCTCCGCGAAAACCGCGGAAACGTCCGACGCGAAGAAAGAGGCGAATAAATTAGACATCGAAAGAAAGGCACGTTTGGCGGACGTGCGAAGACAGTTAGCGGGTCCTTTGAGAGCGTCTGCGATTGAGTTGCACGAACGGTTGGAGGATATCTTGTGCACGCCTCCGAGACGAAAATCGCAACTGGAGAGAGTTCCGCAACCGGTGAACTTCTTCGCGCTGCACTTTCCGGATGATCCGTCGGATTGCGTCAACTCGACGTTGTTTCGAATATGCGCGTATTTAGAAAAAGTTTTGCAGTTTAATCACGGGGTGCACGTGGAAGGAGTTTCAGAGGAGGACACGTGGCAATATCTTCTCGATAAGAAGCTCGCGAGCATTCAAAGAGCGATGGCGAGCTCGATTCCGAGATTTGATGCGGTTTTGAAAGGGGAGAGGTTGACCGAGGTGATCGCGGTGATGGTGTCGAGGGCGATGGTGCAATACGACGACGACGGGACGGCGGGGGCGTCGAAGTTTGTAGATAGTCTAGTTGGAGAAAAAGAGGCCGAAGATTTAGCAGATGCGGTGGCAAGGTACAGAAAAAGAACTGCGGCGATTCATCGCACGGATTCGTTGGGCAGGTCGCAACAGTTGTTCCCGGAATTCGAGCCGGCGACAAATTTGAAAGAGCGAGATTTCTCGGCGAGTCATTTCGAGTTTTCGAGAGAATACAGATGGCCGATGCGGTTTTTCGAGGATCATCAAATTGCCATGGCAGAAATATTTGCAAGCATACGGCCGAAATCAGAGCAAACGCAAACGATCGGCGGCAGGCCACAGAAGGAGATTGAATACATCGCTTTCGTGGCGAAGATTGAGGAAGCGTTGGCGTTGGAATCGGAGAATCCGCCCGGGTCGATGCGTTCTAATCCATGGGTGCACTGGATGCTTCCGGCAAGAAGTGAAATCGCGCGATACGCGAGTTTGCAAGCGCAAAACTTTAAACTGTTGAGACGGAGAGAGATGCGTGAGTTGACCGCGGCTCGCGCGAGGTTGGTGCAGTTGTCGAAAGCGTTGCAAGATCTCATCGACATGTTGTACATGCGCTTCGATCACCCGGCGTTCAAAGTGAAATCGAGAGACGACAAGTTCAAACACTTGAAACGTTTGGAAATGAAGAAACGACAACAGGAAAAGTTTAACAGACAAGCCTCGGCACGAGCGCAAAAGTATTGGAAGATTATAGAGGAGTACGTGCCAGTCATCGCGAGGAACCATTCGTTAGAGGGTATCGATAGGAAAGGCGAGCGGCAGCCGTGGAAGTTTCAAATTCCATTTCGGAAGGATTCTTACGAAATTCCAACGAGAACGGGTTGGGAAATTGTTGTCGCGTCAGTTGGAGTCGGTTTTGCTATTTTGCTTCCGCCGTTGTTGTTGCAATCAGTCGCGAACAAGGCGGTGAAGAGTCCACGAATTCCTCTTTCGGAGTGGTTGCAGAAAACGCCAAAAGAGTTGATGATCGCGGCGAAGAAATCCTCTTCTTCAGCCTCTATTAATAATAGCGGTAGGAAGAAACAACAGTCGGTACCAAAACCTAAGGTAATGGTGGAGGAAGAGATCACGTATGTAATCGCGAAAGATGACGGAGAACGAGGAGAATTCTCATCCGGGCTGCCACCGGCTTCTTCATCATAATAGCGCGCATGACAAGTATGTAAAGACAAGGTACATTTTGCGCTCAAATACAATTTATTGACTACTTTTTGCTGCTGCTATTGCTACAATTGCTACCATTGCTATTACTATTTTCTACTACTCTGCACTTTTGCTTTCTCTACCGCCGATATTATCGCATCGCTGACGCAATACCACTCGCCCCACTGGATGACGCCATTCTTATCTTCATCCGCCGCGTTCGCCAAAGCTTCCATCTTTTCCGTGATTGATTTGCTCGCGTTTCGGAATCCAGCCATTTTTATAACTTCCAAAGACGCGACTTCAAATTGCGCTTTTGTCAAGTACGGAAACGGAAACGTCTCGTCCGGTGGTGAGCAATGCTTTTTGAAGACGCTGAATGCGACCGCATCGTGTGAAATTGCGTCGCTGTCCAGTTGCGAGGCGTTCGCGAAGGAATTCTTAAATCCGAATTGCGCGATTTGTTTCTGCAAGTCTCTTTGTAAATCCGCGAAGATGGAGTCTATGGAAAAGTCACCCCCGTTTGATTGATTATCGCTCGTTTCAAAACCCTTATTCTCACTGACAAGAGCCGAGGAAGCTTCCATCGCGAGTTCAGTCGCTAACGCGTTCAGCGCGTCCATGGCGGAGAATGTATTTTGCGCGCTCTTCCGCGACGGTTCTCGTAAAGCCTTCGAGCTCGCAAAAGAGCGGATGCTACCACCACTTTTTAACGGGTTATAGTCCACGCTCATTCGCGCCGTACCATCAAACGACACATCAACGTCGTCGAAGTCGTACGATTTACGTAAAACCGTCGGAGTTGTCAAAGCAAGTCGAATTTCGTGACCACAAATTACCGCCGACGCGTCTTCGAGAATTTGCGAAAGAAATGCCAACGCAAACGCGTGGACGTTACTGGTGATTTTCTTCAACGCTTCCGGTTCGATTTTAATTTCCTCAGTTATGGAATCTAAAGCTTGCCAATCGGGACGAAATCGACGTATTTTTGTGTAATCGCGCGGCGCATCTTTTGCCACACGCGTTCGAATCTTTACCGTGCGGCTTAAAATACTAAACTCAACTTTCTGTGTCGTCTCCAAGAACGCGTCCAAGAAGAGCTCGAAACAGTTGGCGTATAAAGCGCGCTCGACGTCGTCTGGAATGGCTTGAACGTTATACGCGGCATCTGCGAGGAGCCAATCGATAAAGGCTTCCACACTTGCTCGGTTTATAGCGTTTCTATTACTCGTTGTTGTTGTTGATGTTGATGATGATGATGACGACGATAACGATGTGGTCCTTGTCTCTCCATTCTCCTTGCCCTTCGCGACGATAGGAGTCATGTTAAACCGTTCACGAAGAAAAGTGAAAGCATCGTTAGTGCTATCAGAATTCATCGAAGTTATTCCTACGACGTCGTTTGTATATTCTTCTTTCCTTAATTTCAATTTCTTATCGTCGTTCTTCTTTCGTATGACTTGTATCGTAACGTCCATGCCTAAAAATTCCGCAATCACGCTCGGCGCATTCAAGCCGATTTCTCCTAAAATGCCTTTAATAATGTCCACGTAGGTTTTCCTTTCCAGTTCCGGGGTGATAAACATTGGCGCCACGGCTTTACGTCGCGTCATGAAATCGTCCGCCAAGGCTTGCGCAAGCTCGTCTGCATCGTCCGACGACGACGATGATATCGTTTTTTGTTTGTTCCTCTTCCTTTCGTCTTCGTCGTATTCTTTCTGATCCTTCACGCGAAGATTGAACTTCACCGCGTAATCGACGTTTGGGAGAGAGACTTCGGAGTCGATGGCTTCGCACGCCATCGCAATGACTAACCTACCCACATCTCTTTCTAGCTCCGGGAAAAGTATACCAATCGGTGGAATTTGGAGTTCTTCGATGACTTTACCTAAACGTTCGTCCGAGGCGGTTTTGGCGATTTGAATCGCTCGGCTTCTTCTCAGCGCCTCGCGGCGTTCGCGGAGCGAGGTGTCGTCTCCTTCCTCTTTCACCTGTTCGCGGACATCGAAATAAAATTCCGCGTCAAAAATTCGCGCGGAGAAGCTTTGTACGCCGGATTCGAGGAACAGCGTACCGGTTCTCGCCGCGATGGATAAAATTTTCTTTGACATTTTCTTCTCCATCTTTTGCAACAGTTTCGACGTCGCGCTGCTATTTTCGCCGTTGTTGTTGTTCGTATTCTCCACCACTTCCGCGACAAACTTCTCCAACTCGTCCTCTTTGCTCCCTTCTAACGCCCCGTACGTCTTTAGCCTCTCCGAATCTTCCCCAACGAATCTTCTCTGCACGACCAACGGATGTCCCAACACCCTCGCGTCTCCGCTCAAGACGATATCGTCCAAAGTCTCAAACGCGCCTTCCAATCCTTGCTCCAACGCTTGCGCGTATACCCTCGTCTCTATACACTCCGGCACAATAGGTACGTCGTATAAATCGTGAATCAACTTTGCGTAATCTTTCAACAAACTCCGAAACTGAGGATCGTTTTTCGCAGTTCTCGTGATTTTCGGTGTATCGAACGCGTAAAAATTCTCCTTCGCGTACTCGAACACCTCTCGCAGTGTACGCCACCGGTCCTTCATAAACACCGGGATCGCTTTCTTCATGCGTTTGGTCGTTTTGACGACGATATATACCGCTTGAATAACGAATACAAACAATAACGCGAGTTTTTCGTTTTCGCTTTTTGCGAATGTCTTCGCCGCGTTTTGTACCGTCGCGTTCCCTCGTTCCGTACACGAAACCTCTCCTTTTGCCACTTTTCCTCCCTGTTGGTGTTGTTGTTCTCTTCGTCGAGGATTTGGAGGACGAAGACGGTTCAGAAACGCGTAAGCGTTGGTCTCGCGCCTCGTCTTTCTCCCCCGAGGAAAATGGTGATGAAAAACGCCCCTCAGTACGTTTCTGTTACAAAGAGAACACTGTTTGGACGATGACGATGAAGACCAACAAGGCTTTGACGATGCTTTCGACGAAAAGAGCGACTTTTGTCCTCGCGTTGTTCTTCCTCTCTCAGAGCATTGCGACGATTTAATCGTCGTCGTCGGCGAAAGCGTCGTCGGCGAAAGCATCATCAATCACCTCACAAAATGTGGGGGGAATGTCTTCAGAATTTCTCTCACGACATTTGGTCTCGTTTGGCGGCGGGAAGGATACAGAGAGAGAGAGAGAGACAAAACGCACAACGCACGCGGGAATAATAACGATGAAAAGAGCACAAAACGAGACCAAAAACTTTTCACGAAAACAACAGTGGTGGTAGTTTTAAGAGGTGAGACGCGCTCGAAGGATTAACTTCGGTGGATACCCCAACGTCTTCATAAGACGGGGAAATTTACACGATCACCGGGGAAAATCCCCGCGCGTTTGAGCAGAGAGTGCTGGGCGGAAACGTCGCTCCCTTTCTCTCCGGAAGTTCTCTTTTGGAGTGGAAGACACTCGCGATCTTTTAAACAGTCATTTAATCAGTCCGGACGCAACGGATGACACAGAACGGGGTTTACTCTCGAGCTGACGTCTCTCTTTCCTCTCCTCAGTACAAGACATACACAGGGTCGCGCATCGCGTCAAAATCTCATCTGCGTTTGTCAACGCTTTTATATCATCACGCGTTCAAATATGAGATCTCTTTTCTTTCGTCGTTGAGTGTTTGGGCGGCTTTTATGAGTATCTTCTACCGCGCGCGTTTGTATGTGTTCGTCTCGAAACTATGCTTTTGCGGGTCTACGCTCGCTTTACTATTCCTACTACTACTACTACTACTTCTACTACTGCTACCACTACTGCTACTACTACTAAACCGCATCAAACGACGCACCAATTGTTGTTCCGGCGTTCCGAATTCTTTCATCGCGAAAGTTCTCCACCGCTTTGTCAAAGGTCGAACGTCTGAGTTTCATCGGACACCGGTCGAAGCGGGCGTCCTCTTTTAAGACGTCTCGAGCAATTTCCCACGCGAAAATTGCATCCTCCTCGTCCGCAACGCCACCTACGGATTGCGACAACGCGGAAACTGTTTCTCGGCACAACTCCGCGTATCGTTGCAGAGAATTTGATTTGAACTCCAACAAGAACGCATCGAAGGAGGCGACCATGTCTGCTTCCGAAAGAGGTCCGCCCGAGGAAGCGCGACCGAGCGGATCTTGGGAGAGTAATTCGCGAACGTCATCGATCGTTTCCACGTCATCGATCGATTTTATGGATTCCGCTAATAACGTTTCGAACTGTTTCATCGCGTCGCCTTTGTCTTGATTTCTTTTCAGCTTTTTCAATCGATATTCGTCGTCTCGTTTCTTTTCGAGTATTTCGCGTTCGCGTTTTTCTCGCGCGATTTTCTCGCGCTCCAGTTTCGACTCTTTCGTCGTCGTCTTCGTCGTACCTACTGCTTTTTCAGCTGCGTTGCTCGATAACTTCACCTTGTACTTATTAAACGCGCTCCGTCTCTCCGGCATCGTCGCGAAACATTCAAACGCATTTTTATCCAGCTTTCTGAGTTTCGGCATGTCCCTCTCCCATCGAGAGTGCTCGTTGATTTTCGCCTTTTCGCACAGCGCGAAAAACACATCCAACGCTTTACTCTTATTCGCCGCGTTAAAGTTTTCGTTCATCGTAATCTCATCACTGGCAGTTGTCAAAAGTTTTGGCGATGCATTATTCGTTTTTGGTTCTTCTTCTTCTTCTTTCTCTTCGATGATAACGGCGCTCGCTGCAGGCGTCGTGGTCGCTCGGCGCGGCGGATCGAAAGCCGGTTCCGCTTCTGCTTCTCCCGTCCCCGCCGCAAAGGCTGCTCTTTGATGAAATTGTTCTTTTCCTTCTTCGTTCTCGTACGCGTCCGGGTCAAACTCGATGTCATCATCTTCTTCTTCAGATTCTTCTTCTTCTTCCGTTGTTTCGACAGCCTTCTCCTTGGAAGCAGCCTTTTGCAAAGGTTTCTCCCACTGTCTTTCTTTCGTCTCTGATGAATCGTTTCTGAACCAATACGGTCGAGTCAACAGATGATGTTCCACTCGGTACCACTCTCCCTCCTCGACATCCTCTCTGAATATTTTGACGACTTCATCCTCGTCCTCGTCCTTCGTCTTAATCGTATTCTCGTCGTTCCGGGGGGGAATCCTCCACCGGGATCGTTTCAAGACGACGTCGAAATAAAACACCTTCCCCGTCTCCTCGTCGACGTACTTTCGGTACCGGCTGTGTTTGGACGAAAACATCCCCGACGTGTATCCCCACAGAGAGACCCCGTATTTCTCGATCGAGAAAACGGTCTCTGGGTCGTTTTAAAACCTCTTCTCTGCGCTTTGAAATGAAGTTTTCCGTACGCGTGGAAAAACCTTGAAAATGCATCACAAAACAGACGCATCAGAGAGACACATCAGAGAGACGCAGAGAGACGCGCTCCTTTTCCTGACAGAGAAGAAGAGACCAACGAGGCGTTGAGAGAGTCACGAACGACTGTAAACTCTCTCTCGTGAGCTCTCTCTCAAACGCTCTCGCTCTGTCGGTGCAACAAAAACGGAATTCATTCTTTCATTCGGGGAGTCCTTTTCATCATCATCAGAACGCGCGAAAGTGTACGAAGTGTACCTCTGTCGTCTGTCTGCGGGAAAGAAAAGACGCGCGAGACCACCAAAAACGCGAAAGGAAGCGCGCTCTGTGACAAAAGTCAATCATGTCCTCCGCTCTGGTGCGTGCACCGCGTTCTTCTTCACCCGCGAATTCGTTTTCTTTTCTGTTGTGTCTGCGTTCGAGGGAGGAGGAGGAGGTCTTTCGAGAGGACGAAATACGCGCTTTCGCGCTCAATCGTAATTTTCTTTGACGATCGGTTCATAACGGATGATGATACTTTTCGATTTCGACGTGTGTTATGTAGTACTCTCTCTTGTTTCGGCGACGATGATGCGAGCGCGACTGACTGACTTCTTCTCTTTCTTCTTTTCTTTGGTGGTCTTCTTCTTTGCGCGGCGGTCTTCTTTCGCTACGCTTTAATACTACCACTACGTATGAATAGGCGCAATCCGCGGGAAGGCTGAAAGTGTGTTCGTTATTCTGCGGGTGCGGGGCGTTTGATTTCGGTTTGGCGCAAGCTGGGCACGAGATTATCATGCAAACCGAGGCGGACGATTGCGCGCGAGAGGTGTTGACCAGTCGTTTCCAAGGGATTTTTCAGCCGACGCACGCGTCTTCGGTGGTGGAGTTGCCGGAAGAGACGGACGTGTTGACGTGTTCCTTGGGTGGGGTCTCCGGGAGTAGTTTGATAGGACACAGTGAAAATGAAGGGACAGTGTACGACCACCAAATCGGGGAGTTGGAGACTGGTTGGCGAGAGAGTTGGTCTTCGAATTCGGTGCAATCGAAGATGAAGCAGGTTTTACGGTTGGCGAAGAATCGGTTTACCGGGAGGTGCGTCCCGTGGGTCGTCGTCGATTGCGGGTCGGAGAGGATTTTAGATACCGCGGATGAAGGGCAACCACCGATTATTGCCGAGTTAGTGAGAGAGTTTGAGCAACTTGGATTTCGATGGGCGCACCGAGTGGTGCAACCAACCGCGTTTGGTATCCCGGACGATCGAGGACGGTTAGTGTTTTTAGCGAGTAGACACGGCGACCCGCGAGAGGTTTTGTTAGTCGACGAAGATACGACGACGAGTAGCAACATGAATTCAGCCTCGGATTTAGCTTCGCAACGAATGAATAACAAAAACGCGCCGACACTTTTTGCCAGGTGTGGATTTACCCTTTTGGAAGACGAAGACGAGGACGGAAGTCAGTTTCAAAGAGCGACGCCGAAATACAAAGCGTCGACGATTAACGTGTGCGCGGACGCGAGGCCGGATAGAGACTCCGTCGTGTGTTCGGTTGATGGTCAATTAGCGCCTCTAGACGTATCCGATGCGGAAAGTTTACAAGGTTTGTTACCTGGGTGGACCGTGGTGTCGCCACCGGGCGTATCGAGAACGTCAGAAGCGGTCGTCGGCGAGATTCTCAATCGATGGCGCGCGTTGAGCGCGACCGGAGGGTGCGTTCCGTTAGCCGAATGGATTGGACGACGATTGTCAGATCCGTACGGAAACGGGAAAGGGTTTGATTCCAAACGGAAATCCGCGCAAAAATTCCCGAAATGGTGCGATGGGAATATAGTCAACGCGAACGAGATCAACCCGAGAGATGTGAGATGGGCGACGACGACGGGCGCGAATTCGCTTTGCGCGCAAGAAGCGGCGGTAGCTGCCATGACGGCTTTAAATAACAGCAACGGCGAATTAGGAGGTTTCAAATGGCCTCAACACGCGTATAACATTGGTCACGGCCGCGTTTCGCATCCGATGAAACGCATTCCGAAACCAGAGTTTTTGAAACATCCGGAAGCGAGAGAGAAGACGGCGTTGAAAGCGTATTTACGAACAACTTTGGAAAATTGCGCGGGGATGAATAATAACCCGGGCGGTATCGAAGGGTACATTCCAAGAGAAGTGATTTTAGCGTGCGTTCGAGCGACGAGAGAGGCTGGCATGGCACCGCCGCCGCCGTTGGCCGCATTGGAGAGACAGTTTGGCGGCGCAGGGAAGGAAGTCGCGCCGCCGGCGTCGAGAATACTAGCCGGAGCAGATAGAAAGAATTTGACTGGATCGCACTCGGAACGAGACTTGTTGGCGGCTGAAACGCTCTTAGTGACAACCACAGCCACTGCTTCTGGTGTAGCCATTCGAAACGGCGGCGTGGGGTCGAGAAATGGTACCGACGTTCTCAACGTCGCCGGTGGAAAACGACAAAACGGCGCTGCGATGAATAACAACGATAACAACAACAACAATAAAGAATCATCAAAGCGACAAAAGTCCTCTCTCAAGCCGATGGGAGCAGCTCCAGTTGAGGAGGAAGTAGTCGAACCAGACGATGGGTCGTTTATCGTCGCGGGCATTCGCATGATGAAACCGCGAGAATCGCAAATCGTCTGGGCGAAATTGCCGGGACATCCGCATTGGCCGGGATTACGAGTGGACGAAGTGAAACACGGGGACGTCGTTCCAAAAGCGGCGAAGCAAATGCAAAAGGATGGGAACGATGTTTGCGTCGTATTTTTTGGCGAGAAATCGTTTGGTTGGTTACCAGAAACCTCCATCGTCGATTTTGAGGTTGGTTATAAACAACATTCGCACGCGCCGGTGAGAGGAAAAGCGCGATTTCTAAACGCTTTGAAGTACGCGAACGCGGAGAAAGAGTTACGAAAGAACGAAGCAAAGAACGGATTGGCGAATGGAAACGTAGGTGGAAGAGCGACGACGGTAGCAAATGCTGCCGCCGCCGCCGCTGGTCCCAACGGCGCGCTCGTTCCTCCGGCCAACCCGATGGGCGCCGTCGAACCGATCGATTACGAAGCCGTCGAGAGGAACAAAAAAGAGGTCGAGAAAGCCTTATCAGAAGGTCGATGCCCGTGTAAGATGTGCGAAAACGTCAAATCTATCCGCGATGCCAACCCGGAAACGTGCTTGCGCTTGCGATGCATCTCCGCGTCCACTTCGGGTAAAACCGGCGCCAAACTCGCCTCCCAAGGAGGAAAAGCGGTCGGTAAAATGATCTCCATCCTTTGGCCGTTAGATGACGCGCGGTACATCGCCGAAGTCATCTCCTACGACGCTCGCGAGTTGAAACATCTCGTTCGGTACGTCGAAGACGACGTTCGAGAATACGTCAGCTTATGGGAAGAAGACGTCCAATTCGTTCGCAGCGGAGTATTGGGCGAACAAACATCATCGCAGCAAGGTGGTACGACTGCCGTCGTCAAAGGCGAGGAAGAGTTGACCGGCGTCGATTTGTTGCTCAGTTTAGGCTCGTAATACATAGTACTTACCATATTCTCTAGTTTAGACTGTACTTGTATTCATCAGAAAGAGAAATCACACAACACAGAGAACTCCCCCATAAAAATTTCACACATAAAACATGGGGAACGGCCCGTCGAATCTCGCGCGCACGTTCTCCGAGGACATCGGAGAGGTAAGAGAGATCATTTTCATCGTTTGTCTCGTTTTGTCTTCTCGATACTATATAATACTTCTCTGTATTCTCTTGTGTGATGATGAACGAACTTTTGTATCTCAACTAACTACTTTCCGTTTTTATCTCATCTCGTTCCCCAACGATGAAAGTTCTTCGGCGTGCACACCAGCAACACCAACCGAGGAGGACGGGCGACGACGACGTCGAGAAACGACGACGAGGACGACAACGGCCCACTCTCAAACGAAGGCGCGCTTTCCGCCAAAATCATCGGCGCGTTACCTTTGGAAAAAGTGGAAACGAAAAGGTCCCTCGAAAACAAAACGGTGAAAGAACTCACCGCAGAGGTTAAAGAGAACCAAACGAAGAAATGCCCTCGCTCGAAAACAAAGTTTGAAGGCCCGTACCCTCTCGAAAAAGCAGAACTGGTAGATTTTGTGTTACACTTAAGAGGCGAACCCGTGTGTTCGGTGTGCTTCGACCAGTTCGAGGAAGGCGAATACGTACGAGTGTTGCCGTGCGCGCACAGGTACCACATCGAATGCGTCGATCGATGGTTAGCGAGTAAATCGATTCGGTGTCCCGTGTGTCAGCACCCAGCGGACGAACGGTGATTACGAACAGTAGCAATAGCTTCATTCCGAATAGTTTTTAATAGCAGCGGTAATAATAATAAGAGCAGCGTTTGTAAATTATGCGTTTTGCGTATCGCGAACTCTCACGAAATCAACCATATCGGAGTCACATTTGGTCGACATTTTAAATGCGCGCACAACATATTGACATGATATAAATAAAACGCGAAGAATGTCATCGTCAGAAATAAACGACGACGACGACGACAAGAAGAGGAAGGATTTGAAGACGACGACGGAAAAGAAAGCCTCTCACTTCTCTCGCTCGTTCTCCGATTCCGTCCGGCATTCCTCCGAGCAAAAGCGCAAACAAAACTCCAATTTGTTCTTGATAAACCTGCTCAGGTTTCGCGGATTCGGAGGCGAAGACACGGGATTAGGAGGATTAAACGAAGAAAAAAGCGTTCGAGACGTCCGAAAATTCGTCCACCGAGGGAACAAAGTCGGCACCGTCGTCGACCACGCGCGAGAACGCGTGGTGAATACAGTCGGGAGAGTGCTCGAAGTTGGAGTGAGAGAGAGTTTAATTGAAGGAGGAGAGAAAATACGCTTCGAGAGGAAAGAGTTGGCGAGAAGACGCAAATCATCATCGTCATCTTCTTCTTCATCTTCGTCGTCTTCTCCTTCTTTTAAAGAGGAAGAGAAAAACGTCGTCTTGCCGGCGTTTTCGTTCATCGCGCACGAAGCGAAAGAGTTTCGGCGGCTTCGCGCGGCGTTTGGGTTGAGCGAGGAGGAGTATTTGAAGTCGTTTAAAGGTTTGGACGGCGTCGACGACTTGGAGGACGAGAAGACGAGTTTGAGAGTGATTGGGAGAGCAGATGCGGGCGGGAGGTCTGGGGCGTGGTTTTTTTGCACGGAAGATGCGAGATTTCTGTTGAAGACGACGACAACAAAGGAGAAGAACGTTTTGTTGAAACGTTTGAGGAAGTATACGGAACACGTGGAGAAGCACGGGAGGAACACGTTTTTGCCGCAAATTTACGGGTGTTACTCGATTAAAATCGGGAAAGGGAGAGGCACGTACAAGACATTCTTGGTCATCGGGTACTGGTTCGCGACGCAAGTGAAGGTCGGAAGTCCTAGGTACGATTTGAAAGGAAGCCGGTGTAAACGGACGGCGAAAGAAGATCCGACGAAAGAAGTGGAGTTGTTGAAAGATAACAATTTCGTGGCGCACGAGGAGAGGGATTGCGTCAGGACGTTGCGGCGCAAAACGATCTTGGAAAGTTTAAAGAGAGACGCGGATTTTCTGTCGAGCTTAGGGTTGATTGATTATTCGCTGTTGCTAGGGCACCACAACATGAGATCGGATTCGGATCTTCCGTCGTTGACTAACGTTTCTAAAAAAAAGACGTTCGTGAAATCCGCGTCTATGTTCGGGAGGGTAGAGAAAGGGGAAAAAGACTCGGAGAAACACGTAACAACACGAATGAAGACAACAACGCCGCGAACGTTACCATCTCTCTCGAGTAGCGGCAACGAGCCGGCTTTAGTTGGAGACGAACAAAGAGTCAATCAGCTGCGATTCGCGAGAACGCCAACGGGGGTAGCTTTCTTCGGCATCGTCGACGTGCTCGCCGAATGGACGACGTTCAAATGGTTCGAGTGGTTTTTCAAGAGCGCATTGTTTTGCGGGAAGAGAGACGTGAGTTGTCAACCGCCGAAAAAGTACGCCGAGAGGTTTAAAAAGTTTATGGAAGAGCACGTCATCAAGGAAAGAGAATAAAAGTTTGTTTGTGTATGTGTACTGAAAGAATTTTATTATCATTACTAGAAGAGAGTATGTATGTTGTTGTAGCTAGTTATTAACATGTATCGGCTCTTGTCATTACGCTCCATTCAGTAAGCGTTCAATGGCCGCGCTAACGTTTCCGTTTGTGGCCACCAAAGCTCTCACGTTCTCCGCCGGATCGAAGAAACCCATATCGTTGAGTTGCGAAATCTGCGCCGCGTAGGCCGTTTCCGGATCCGCTGGCGGCGTCACCGATGGAGGCGCTCCCATTCCTCCGAACGGCGATCCCCCGAGTCCACCACCAGCAGCACTCCCCCCCATGACGCGCTGCAAATGTTGCATTGCCTGCAAAGTTTGTGGGTCGGCCAACGCTCGAAGAAACTCTGGATTACGCATTTGTTCCGCGATTTGCGGTTGTTGTCTCAACATCGCATCAAATTCCGGATTTGACCGGCGAAGATTTTCGAGAGCGTTTGGATCCGATGCGATTTGTGACATCGTTTGACTGAACATTTGCATGAGCGCTGGGTTGTTCTGAATCGCTTCCATCTGGCGTCGCATGGTTGCTTCGTCCGGCATGCCGCCGCCTATATTTAAACCGCCGAATCCTCCCGAACCGCCTAAACCCGCGAACGGATTTTGTTGTTGAGCTTGGGACGTTGAAGCACCTGCGGTCCCGGCATTTGCCGCAGCCCAAGGATTCGGTAACGGCGCGTCCGAGTTACCACTAGACGACGCAGCACCGAATAAACTTGCAAACGGGTTCGCATCCGCAGCCGCCCCGTTGTTGGCGGCCGCCTCGCTATTTTGACTATTTTGTATCGCGTTTTGCAACGGCACCTCCACGTTTTCGTACATTCTCCTCAACGCGTTAAACCCTTCCGGATGGCTCTCAATATTCGCAAGCGTCCGATCGGTTGCCGCCATTTGCTCTCGCATTAAATTCGGATCCCTGGACGCTCTCAGCGCCCTCGATATGTTTTCCGGATCCTGCATCGCCTGCCTCAACTCTGGATTCGCGTTCATCAACTGTTGAATCTGCGGGTTTTGCTCCATCACCTGCATCATCGGTCGTAAAACTTCCGGGTCTTGCATCGCTTGCTCCATGAACTGTCTCACGAACGGGTCGTTTTCAATCGCCCGAATCTCCTCCGGCGTCGGGTTCGGCATGCCGCCCGCTCCGAACCCGCCGCCTCCAAACATATCAAAACCACCAGAACCACTCGCTCCTCCTCCTCCTATACCACCACCACCTAAAACGCTGCTGTTAAACAACGTCGCAAAATCCGGCGCTTGCGCCGTTCTTTGACTCGCGTTCGCGTCGTCCATCCACGTTCGCGGCGGTGTCGGTTGCCCACCACCACCACCTTCATTGTGACTCGCCGGAGGACGACCACTACTTCCCCCGCTCGTAAGAGATGGTGATTTCTTCGGCGCCGATTGCACCAAATGCACCGCGTGCCCTTCCCCAATCGAACACTCTCGTATCGTTTTCTCGTCCTTCAAAACGTGTCCTTTGTAAATCAATCGAATCGATTCCTTTTCGGATCCGAGCGTCGTCGCCAAATCGGCTTTCAACTCGGCAATCAACTTTGTGAGTTTGATATTTTTCATCTCCAGTTTTGGATTTGTGGATGTTTTCACGATGAACGATATCGTCGTCTCTTTGTCTTCTTCTTCTTTTCCTCCTTCGCTCATTCTTTTTTGCGCGCGGTGTGTGATCTCTCGTTCTTCTTCTTCTCGCTTCTTCTTGCTTCTGTTATGTGCGTTTTTTCTTCGATCTTTTTTTTTTGTGTCTTAATATTTAGGGTGTTAAAACCTGTTATTAAAAACCGCCCTCCGCCCTCTTTCTTTTTGTCTCTGGATAGAGACATCGAGACGACACAATTTATAGACACGACGCACAGAGGAGTTCGTTTCAAAATGTTGTCGACTTCTTTTTCCTCGGTAGTTATTCCAACCAAGGTACGTTTCTTTCTTTTGTTATTGAATGCGTTCGTTTGTGTGCGCGTTTGAGAGGACGTTCGCGTCTTTAAAGAGAGACCTCTTTTTCTTACGCGCGCAATTTTTGCAAAATGTTGTTGCGTCGCCACCCTCTTTTCTCTCTAAATTTTTGCCGACGGCGAACAAATTAGAGAAGAAAAGGACGACGACGACAAAAGGAGACGAGATGATGTTACATATTCTTTGGTGATTTTACGCTCGAGTATTCGTCAAACATACGTTTGAAACGAGAACGGCCGCGACGTGCGCTCGCGCGGGTGGTTTCCGCTCGTCTTTCCGGAAAAGGAGGAGGAGAAATCGTCGCTCGGAAAACCTCTTTTTTTTGTACGAAAAGGGCACTCGAGAGTTTTTGGATAAAGAGGATGAAAGTACTGACACAATATGTTTTCTTTTCTCTTTCAGGCGTCCGCGTTCGCTCGCGGCGAGAGTATAAAAGCCTTCAAACCTAGCAGCAGTAGTAGAAGACACCAAAAACAAGCCGCCTCTTTTGTCGTTCACGCGGCGGCGTCCGGGGAAGCCGAGCGGTTGCGCTTACACAACTTGAGCCCGTTGCCGGGGTCGAGAAGAAAACCGATTCGCAAAGGTCGCGGTTACGGCGCCGGCCAAGGCGGGACGTGCGGGTATGGCATGAGAGGTCAAAAAGCGAGAGGTGGTAGAGGCACTAGACCGGGTTTTGAAGGCGGTCAAACGCCAATGTACAGAAGGTTTCCAAAATTGAAGGGCATCGCCGGCGGCATGAGCGCCGGGAAGCCGAAATTCGTGACGGTGAACGTTTCCGATTTGGCGCAAGCGTTGGCGGATTCTAAGATCAGCGCGGGCCAAGACGTCGATTTGGACACGTTGAAGTCGGTTGGTTTGATCAAAGCGACGGGTTACTACAGAAACTTGCCGTTGAAGGTGTTGGGCGACGGGGAGCTTTCGCAAGGCTTGAAAGTCAAGGCGGCTGCGTTTTCAGCCTCCGCGAGCGAAAAGTTAGCCGGCGCCGGCGGGGAGGCCATTCTCGTCCAAGGGAAAAAACCAAAGTGGAGTCGGGAAGCGCACGAAGCCGCGCAGGCGGCTGCTGCCAAGTAAATTGAGAAGAGAGAATACGTGTTATTTCTTGAGTTGTTTATACTATACATTAATTAGTTCATATTATTATTACACATATACACAAGGTTGTCGTTCGTTGTTGTCCTCCCTATTATTGCGAAAAGACCACGTCGCGTTCGTCGACGCCGTCCAACTTCATTTTATTCCTCACCGCCTGTTCTGGCACGCCCAAACGTAGCATCTTGTGATACTTCTCGTGCGCTGGATTTACACGTATTCGTCGCGCTCCTTCTTCTTTCTTTTCATTGCTAGTTTGTGCGTTTCCGTCCTCGCCTGCTCTCGCACCTTCTTGTACCAAATGCGGTGAAAATTCACCATCAGGAGGTTCATCTCTCTCCGCCGACGAAGGCGGGAGAGGTGGTGGAGGCGTTTTCACAGCCTCTCCTTTCCCTCCTCCTTCCTCCTCCTCATCAAATCGTTCTAACTTCTTCTCCAAAAACTGTAAACTCCGTTCCATCGTCTCCATCTTCGTTTCGATTTGTTCTAACCCGCGTTCGCTTCTCGCTCGAATCGCGTTTAAATTGTTCGCGCAATCGACCGCGAACGCGTTCACGCACGCGACGGTAAAATGGTCGTTTACTCTTTTGTCGTTTTCATCGTTGTTTTCAACGAAAGTCTTCTTCGTCTTCATGTGGTTTTGAGCGCGTTTATGTTCGTTGCATCATTCGCATCGTTTCCTTTTAACGCTTTGGGAAAAATTCAAAATCTCTTTACTTTTTCTCGCGATACGAGAATAACAATACTCTCTGATACTAATGTCCGGCATCGCTCTGGAAAACCAGCGCGAAGTGCGCTCGATCGTGACCCGTAACCAAAACGGCGCGCTCGTGAACGCGAGAGATATCGCGCAAAAATTTACGGACGTGTTTGAATGCGAAATCGGTGCGATCGTCACCGCGCTCGTCAAAGAAGGAAACGACGAGGAACTGAAGAGCGTAGAAAACGCAATCGTCCGGGACGGTGGGAAACTCGTGCTGGAAGCGAAGACGTACGAAATGGCGATGAGCGATTTAGAGCGAGGGTACGCGGGAGTCGCGAACGAGCAGTACCCGTTCGAGGAGAAGACGAGAGATTTAATCCAACGAAACCGGAACCGAGTTGCGAACGCGCCCGAGGCGAAAGTGATGGAGGAAAAATTTAAAAAAATGGTCGCGAACGCCAAAGGCGAGGATAACGGGGAAGGGTTTATCATCACGGACGAACACGGGAACGTCGGTGGAAGCGGTGGAAGTGGTGCTATTTTGAACGCGAAATGCCCAATCACTGGCCTTCCGTTGAAAGATTTAATAGAGCCGGTGGAGGACGCGGTTGGTATAGTGTACGAGAAGCAAGCGGTGTTGACGTTTTTAGGGAGAGAAGGTAAGAAGAAGTGTCCGGAAGCGATGAGGAATCACGTGGTCACGAAAGAGGAGTTGAAGGTGAGCGAGAAAGTGATGAGGATGAAACGGATGGGGGAGAGAACGAGAGAGGCGAACGTGGATGAGATTATCAGTCCGTAAAAAAGAAGAGCGCGGAAATATTTGCATCCGAATTTTGAGGAGAAAGGGAGAAACGTGTATAATAACATAAAAGCACACGACGTAACAATATACTTTAGCAGAAGTAGTGGTACTATTTACTGATGTGTTGTAAGAAGAAGAAGAAGTAGAAGACGAAGAAATTTGTTCATTAAATGTAGTACGGGATATTACACAAAAATAAAAAGGGATGACATACTCACTCTGCTCTTATTCTTAGTAAAGCCCGATAACTTTCCACCACGCGCCGCCGACGACTGCCCACAAGATAAAGTTAAACGCTCCAACAATCGCGCCAAGACGGAAGTAATCCTTCAACTCTACGTAACCGGAACCAAAGTACACGGCAGATTGACCGCTGGCGTAGTGCGTGATGGCGCCGAACAAGTTGGTGTGAAACGCCATAGTTAAACCGGCGAGCATCGGCGGGACGCCCGAGGCTAACATCATGGCCAAAAATGCCGTCGATAACGCCGCGACTTGCGCAGTTTGCGAGGCAAAAAAGTAGTGAATGGCAAAGTAACTGACGTGTAAAACCAAGAATACTTGCGGCCACGCCAAGTTCGCGGCGGTTAAAGCCGCCGAAACTTTCGTCGCGATGAATTGAATAAACCCGAGTTCGTTCAACTGCGCGGACATGCCGATCAACACGGCAAACCAAACGAGCGTATCCCAAGCGCCTTTTTCGTTCAAGCAATCGGCCCATTTAATAACACCGGCAAATAATTGCATAGACATGCCAAACATGGCGGAAATCACCGGGGTAATCCCAAACGGTTGGAAGATCCAGCAAAACACGGTGATGCTCATGGTGATAACCACGGCCAATTCGTCTTGCGATAACGGGCCGAGTTTCTTCAACTTCTCCTTCGCCATCGCGGGAGCTTCTGGCGTGTCTTGAATTTCAGGCGGGAATAGCTTATACACCAAGAGCGGCGTCAAGAGTAAACCGAGAATGCCCGGAACGCAGGCGGCTTTGAACCACGTGATCCACGGGTTCGCGATGACGATCCCCAACCCGGCGGCTAACTTTAAGGACAGCAAGTTTTGCGCCGCAGCCGTCATGCACAAAGCGGACGAATGACCAGAGCATTGCAATTGCGTTTGCATGAGAAATGAACCCATCTTCTTTGCCGTCGGTCCAGGTTCAGACCCGTTACTTTTGGCCAACGAAGAGATGATGGGCAAATAGACGCCGCCGGCTCTCGCGGTCGTCGACGGCATCGCCGGCGCCAACACAGCTTCGGAAATGCTCAACCCGTAGGATAAACCGAGCGTAGACTTACCGAGCTTCTCGACAAACATAGTCGCGATGCGATCGCCCAAACCAGTGGACACGAATCCTCTGGCAAAGAAAAATGCCAAAACAATCAGCCAAATGACATCGTTCGTCATCGCGCCAAACGCTTGCGCGAAGGTCAACGTCTTCGTCACCACCGCCGTGGTCAATCCAAGAAACGCCCACGCACCGACCGGTAACGGAGACAAGACTAAACCAGCGACCGTGGCTAAGAAAATAGACAGCAAATTCCAGGCTTGCGGGACCACCCCGTCCGGTCTCGGAACGACGAAACAGACGAATAAACCGAAACCGACCGACATCGCCGCTGCTTTCAAATTCGCGCCTTTCCAAACAAACTCCGACGAGGCAGATTTCGCGCTCGGTGAAGTCACCGCGGAAGAGGAGGAAGCTTTCGGAACGAAGTGCGCTTTCCTCGTCCCCTTTGTCGTCTTTGTCGTCGCCAAAGCCTTCTTCTCGAGAAGATGATGCTGAGAAGTTTTGGATATGCCATCATCGTCCCTGAAACTACATTTCCGCAAACCTTTTTGAGCGGTACAGTTCGAAGCAGCGGCGGATCGTTTCGAAGATGGTCTTCTCGTCGAAACTTTAAAATTTGCGCTCGCACGCGTCGTCGTCGTCTGAATCGTCGTCGCGCTCATCGTCGTGTTCGTTAAAAGTACGCAATAATAATAATAACAACAACAACAACTTTTTGTGTTGTAAAGCGCTTTCGGTAAGAGAGAAAAAGTTGTTAAAAAAGGCCACGTGTTTGGGTCAAAAAAAGGGCAAAAAACCCAAAACCTTTTCTCTCTCTCATTCATTTCATTGCGCGTAAAATTCAGCACAAAGAATAGCCCTTTTGATATATACATACACGTCGCGATCGAAAACGAACATGTTTGCATCCACGACCGCATCGACGCACATTTCGTGCTCGCAAATTGCGAAAGTTTCTTCGGCGCAGAGGAAGTCCTCGAACACGCGCATGGCATCCTCGGCGACGTCTTCCTCCTCCTCTTCGTTTTCGTCGTCGTTCGAGACGAGACGATTTATGAAATTGAATGTCGCGAGAAACGTGCGAGAGGCGAAAGGCGCGAACGAAAGAGGGATGGCTCTTTTAGCGAAAGCGACCGCGGAGGTACGAATTGAACGTTTTTTTTATACGTTTAGTGCGCAGAGATGCGGGAGAGACGACGGTGAATTCAGAAGAGGAGGCTTTTTTTACGCGTAAAAACCTCCTTTTCTCCTCGCCGGCGTCTCGCTCTTGTCACCAAATTTGGGGAGCTTTTTTTTTTCTCGCTCTCTCTCGAAGCGATGACCAACGAGCAGCGACAAAAACTCTCCTCCGTCCGCGAGTGAGCAGACGTTGTTGCTTCTCTGTCAGAGTTGTTACCGCGTGTAAAGCAGCCCGTCGGGTGAAAGAAGAGCGGGGTACATTCTCACCATCGTGTGAATTTTTTTTGCCTTATCTGAAAAACATCTCTGACACTCTTCTTTTCTCTTATAACTCATACCACTAATAAAAACAGGCTGCTGAAGTCGTCGCAGAAAAAGAAGCCGTGTGCTACTTGAGAAACGTCCACATGTCTCCGTTCAAAGTCCGCAGAGTGTTGGATTGCATCCGCGGTAAATCTTACGAAGAGTGCTTGATCATGTTGGAATTTATGCCGTACAGAGCGTGCGAACCGATTTTATCGGCGTTGTTCTCCGCCGCGAGCAACGCGAAGAACAACTTGGGCATGAACAAGGCGAAGTTGTACGTTTCGGAGTGCTACGCGGATGGCGCGGGGACCATGAAGAGATTCCACCCGAGAGCTCAAGGTAGACCGTTCCCGATCAGAAAGAGAACGTGCTCGATTACTTTGAAGATGAAGGAGCAAGATTAAATTCGTCGAGGAGATGACGACGACACTCTCGAGAGAGAAGAAGAGGGAAAAAGAGAGAGAGAGAGAGATAGAATATGCAACACTATTGAATTGTACTTAGTTAGCTTACCACACGACGACGTGTATAAATATGAATCGAAGAACACACACAACACACATTATTATTACGAACTTCAGCGCGAAGCAAAACTCTCTCTCCTCTTCCTTTTACTACTGTTACTACTCCTACTCCTACTCCTACTCCTACCGTTGTTCCTTTCGTTTCACGACGATTCAGACGACGACGATCGCCATAACCACCGCTTCTTCTTCTTCATCTCTCTTCGCTCCTCTTCCTGCTCCTCTAATAATCTCCTCCGCTTCACGATGGCCTCGTGCACGTCTTTATCTAATTTTTTCCTCCCTTGCGTCACCGCGTAGTAATACACGCCTCCGCTGAAACAGAGCAAAGAGGACGCGATGAGGACGTTGCCCGTTCTCCGCGTCGACGCGTCGAACGTCATTTCTTTCTCTCTTTTGTCTTCTTCTTCTTTGTCTGTCTTCTTCTCACGGGTTGTCTTCGTCTTCTTTGATAGAATACTATAAAGTGATGACGACGACGGTTTCCCAAATGTGAGCGTTTTGTATGAAGCGAATTCTTCATAAACGCGCATAAATAAGAGCGCATAAAGATATAAAATCGTTTCCAAATTCACCCCTCAAATCGCGATCGATGATGAGAAAATAACGACAGAGCGTGAATTTGCGCTCTGATGAACGATGGCACGTTCGCATCCTCGCTCGTTTATTGCGTCGTTTACGTCGTCGCGAGATTTTCGGATGATTTGGAAAGAAGAGAGAGGTAACGGCCGCCACCGATTCTTTTTTCTTTTCATCTCTCTCTTCTTTCTTCTCAACGATTAATGCGGAATGATCGAGTACTTACTGCCGCCCCAGTCGGAGAGACATCAATGTTGTCGTGACGATTGGTTTATTATTACAAAATGGCTGACTGCAAAAAGCTTTGAGAGCGAGAGACCATTTCGAGAGAGAGAAAAGATTTGATTTTGTTTTGATTTCGCAGACGTGGTATTATTATATTGCCGTGATGACAATTCGGTTAACCCAGCTCGCTTTGAGCCTCGGCTTTGAAGAAGACTTGTTCCAAACTTACACGACTTTTATGACTGAGCAATATACGATTTTATGATGCGTCTTCGTCGTCGTCTCGTCGTCGCGCTGTTTGGGCGTTCTCGCTGACATTTTACTCAACCGTTTTCATCTTCTGTATTATTATCATCGACAACAGAGCAATCAGAACAGGTTCATATTTAGTAGACATATATGTGTCAATTTTACGCGTCCGTGGCGAAAATGCCGCGTTTATCCTCTCTCTTTGCGTGTGTGTGTGTTTGTGTAGTTTGTGCGAGTCTGGTTCGATGTGCGCGTCGTCGCGACAAAGTCTCAAACTCTTTTACATCGACATCATCAAAATCGCAAAAGGATATCAAGGAAATGAGGATTTCTCTTTCCCCAATTGATCGACGTTGAAAAGAAACCGGAGCGCTAGGTCGCCACCTAGCAATTCTTGCCAGAATTAACTGATCCTTGATATTGTTTGCATCGTATTCCTCTCGCCAGATGTATACGAATGATGTGGTGATGTTGGTAAAAGATGAACGAACGATGATTGCGCTCTCGCATATCGAACGAGTTGAAGAGAGATGCTTCAATTTTTGCACATACAAACGCACGCACACATTTTTCTCCTTTCGCGCTCTACGTCGACTTTATTTTTATGTCTTCTTCCATATGTTTATAACGCTTTCTATTTCCACAGAGAAGAAGAAATACTGCCTCGCGCGAACGAGAGATATGATGAAACAAAGGTAGGAAACTCTCGAGAGGTCAAAAAAACTCGCGTATGCTTCTTTTAGTTGGGCGGCGTTCAAATCCTATGAGTGTTAGCCCCGTTCCCTTGAAGCGAGAGTAAATGTAATCGTTGGAGTTCGAAGCCCGACAGATTGCAGGTCCTGAAGTTCTCGCTATCCGCTCGACTAAACTACACGACGTCGTTGCGGACTCAGATTTCAGAAATCTTTCAACCTCTTGTTCGATTTTTTTTTGCGCGCGCGCATTGGTGAGAGAGAGAAACAGACAGAGAGAGACAGAGAGAGAGAGAGAGAGAGGAAAGCAGAGATATGCGCGCTCGTATTTTCTCGGGGGGATCACATCAGGCAGCTGTTCACGCTGCTCAGTGCGTAGTTCGGCGTTCGAACCCCCGTAGAGCGATTCGTTCGCATTCTGAGTTCTCGCGGCGACATTTCTTACTAACTTGGTGCCCGTGCGTTTGACTCTGGAAACCGGACGTACACTCTCTTCTTTTCTTTTCTCTCGCGCGAAACGCCACTGCATCGAGCTCTACATCCTTCTCTCTCTGTCTGGAACTATTTTGCGATGACGAAAGAAAAGAGGTTTCTTTTAGCGGTTTATCAAAGCCGAATGCAATGAATAAACCCAAGAAATAAACGACTTCTCCTTCCGCCGAGCAATTGATTCTTCGTAGATAAAGACGGGATGATGTGATGCAATGTTGCACGCGTGTGATAAAGATCGATGATAGAATACATTCCTATGCGCACTGCGAGCGGGGGTCAGGGAATCCGACGCTTGCGTCGGGCGAACCTTCCTTGGTCAGCCCCCGTGACGATTCGTCGTCGGCGTGGCGCTAAGTTCGCGGTTCGGCCGCAGTCTGAGATCTTACTTTCCTCACGCGTTGATGTTGTTTCTCGCGCTCGTTTAATCGTTTGATTGCGTTAAAGCAACGACTAATAACGCCTCTTCTTCATATTCTTCTTTTATTCTACACACAGAGATGGATAGATCTTACATAGACAGATAGAGAGCGAGAAGCGCTCGAAAAAGCGGTTGAAAAACACGCTCGCACATTACAGCTCGATGATGAAAGAAAAAAACAATTTTGCGCGCGATGACGATAATCATACATTGTTTTCACGACGGTCTTCCTATCGAGGATTCATCCTCATGCCGAACGATGTGCTAGTACTCTGAGCGCTCAAATAATAGTTTTACTTCTATGTGATGTATTTGCGTTTAACGAATAAGTATTTCAAAAGTTGTTTTACATTCCAATCAATACACACACACACATATATGTATATATTACGGACACTCCAGCGTCATCTTCGTCGGATCTCCACTCACCGGCGACACCCCGTCCGCGTTCGCGCAAATCCCCATCAACACGTCCTTCCTTATGATCACTTGCGACCAGTCCGAATCGTTCGCCTTCACCGTCTCCAAGTTACTCGCGCCCGAGACGATCGCGTTCGTTAAATTCGCCCCGGTAAAGTTCGTCTTCAGCAAGTTACACTGTCCTAAATTCGCGTTTTCTAAGTTCGCTCCCGTGAAATCCGCCTCCTCTAAGTTCGCTCCGAATAACGAGATCCCCGATAAGTTCGCCCCTCGAAAGTTCGCTCGTTTTAACGACCCTTTGGTGAAATACGTTTGCGTTAAATCTTGGTCGTGGTAATCGAAATCGTCGCACGCGTTCGTCGCGCACTCGGACGTTTGCGGGATGGCCATTGCATATTCTGGTTGAAAAAGCACCCCTCCCCCTACTACTTGCGAAGCGAATGCGACGGATACGCACAAAGTTGTCGTTGCTTTCGTCAACTTCGATGATGTCGTCACGTCGTCGTCTTCATCTTTTCCCCGATTACGAAACGCACAGACGACGTGTCTTCTTCCTTTTAGCGTCGCGGTGGTCCTCCTTTTCGCCGCAAAAGAGGTAAAAAGAACCGACTCTGACGCCGATGCGAAGAAAACCATTAAATCCTTTGTTTTATGTGTATATTTATGCGACTAAAGTACGCGTAATGCGAGACGTTTTTATGAGGCGAAAAGCATTTTTCCCCACATTTAAGAAGCTTTGAGAGACGGGCAAAAGGATGACGACTGACGGAAAAGAAGACAAAGACAGCGCGGGAACGGAAGAAAACGAGGACGAGTGTCTCGTCCTCGATGGAATGCACGGAGAAGAATCTCTCGCTGCGCCTCCCGCGGCGACTCAAACTCTCACATCGACGATGAGCATTTCGAGCCGTCGCGGAGACCAAACGACAACCGGAAAAGGAGGAAAAGGAAAAGAACGAGAAGGACGTGACGACGACGAACACGGAACGAACGAAACACAAAAGATTCAGATGAAAACGATGGGGATTGAGACTACATTCACCGGAGATGGAAACAACAGCAAGAAGAAGAAAAAAATCGCCCTGTTCTTTGGCTACAACGGGGACGGATATCAAGGCATGCAACGAAACCCAGGCGCGAAAACGATCGAGGACGATTTAGAGTCCGCGATCGTCAAAGCAGGAGGAATCGCGGAATCGAACAGCGGGGATTTCAATAAAGTGCACTGGAACAGAGCGGCGAGGACGGATAAAGGCGTCAGCGCGGTTGGACAGGTGGTGAGTTTTAAGTGCATGAACGCGGACGACGGGAACACGGAGACCATCGTGAGGTTGATCAACGAACATTTGCCGAGGGGAAAAATCGTGGCGTTTGGAGCGACGAGGGTGACGGGAGGGTTTAGCGCGAAGAATCAGTGCGATAGGAGGAAGTACGAGTACGTGGTACCGGTGAGAACGTTTGATAGGAGGTTTCCGAAGAAGAGGAAGCGGAACCCCGTGGACGGCGACGATGAAAACGGTCACGATGAAAAGAAGAACGATGAAAACGCCCCAAATGGCGAAGGATTAGAAGACGAAAAAGAAGACGACGAAGAAAACAACGATACCCAAGAAGAAGAAGAACCGTACGTCTTCACCGAAGAGGAACGAACAAAAGTGAACGACATTTTGAAACATTTCGTCGGCACGCATAATTTTCACAACTACTCGACCAAAGTCGATTGCGACACGCCGCAAGCGCGTAGGTTTGTCATTTCGTTCTCGTGCTCGATGCCATTTAAAATTCAAGGCGAAGATTTCGTGAAGTTTGAGATTCTCGGTCAATCGTTTCTGTTCAACATGATTCGAAAGTTGGTCGGAATGACCGTCGCGGTCGCGCGAGGCTTCTGCGACGTGAGCGATTTGTTATTCGCGCTGAGAACAAAACAAAGAGTCAACACGCCCATGGCGCCCGAGCTTGGATTATTTCTCTGTGAGTGTCAATACGACGCGTATAACAAGCGCTTCTCTGCCGAGCGCGAACCGTTGCGCTTGGAAAATTGGCGCGACAAAGTCGATGCGTTTAAACACCAAACCGTGTATCAACACATATACGACCGCGAATACGTGATGAAAGACAACATGGGCGAATGGATCCGTAAATTCATCAGCGACAAGAACGGGTTTCGAGAGCATTACGATTTAGCCATGCACCGCGCGCTCTTGAAGGAGGAAAAGTTGGCGCCTTTGAGCACGAAGAATTCTCAGAAGCAACGCGTGAATAGCAGTCAAAATCAACAAGGTGCCAAAGCGTCGCCAAACAAACCATCGTCATCCAAAGGAGGAGAAGGAGAAGGAGACGTCACTACTAAAAGTACCGACGACTCACAAGCAGGAACAGCAGCATTAGCAGCAGCAGCAACGACAACACCAACACCAACAAAACCAGAGGAAAACGAAGAAGCTTTGCTCCTCCTCGCGGCGAACGCCGCCGCCGAACGCGTCGCCAAAAAACGCAAACTCGAACTCGAAAAGCAAGAAGCGCGCAAGCGAATCGAGATTGAAAAACAGGAAGAAAGAGTAAGAAACGGTTTAGTCGTCGGTAAAGTCGAATACGATGAGGACGAGATGAGCGATTAGGTAAGAATAGTACTAAAAGAATATATATAATACGCTACTCCTACTACGCGCTTCGTCTCTTTCGACGCGACTCTTTTCTCTCCTCTTATACAATTACATACGGCTGTTTTTCCGTTCAAATGCAACACAAAAAACTCTCTCCACAACACACGACAACACCTCGCTTTGGAGAAGAAGAAGGGAGACGCGCGACAGCGAGAACAACACGATAAGACAGAAGACGCGAAAGGGTTCTTTTACTCCTCGTAATAAATCGAATACGAGTACGAATACGAGTGCGATTAAGATATGTTTCGTTGGGGGAGCCGAAAGGCGAAAAGCGTTGATGTCGACGATGATTTTGACGAGAGGACGATGGAGAACGTTGGGATTCCGACATCATCGACGAGAAGAAACGAGAGAAGAAGCAAACCGAGAAAACCAGAGGACGAAGACGAGAACGAGAGAAATAACGCCGATGCGTTCAAGGCGAGGAAACCTCCGAGCCGAGCGCACATGACCGACGAAGAGTTGGTGAGAGAATGGTACGCAATTTTGCCCTCAATGTATGTGACTTATTCTAATTCTTATTCTTATTAGGCCGTACCTCACGCGAAAGCAAGTGGAGGAATACAAAACCATGTTCGACGATTTAGACATCGAAAGCGACGGACGAATATCCGCGGAGGACATACAGGAGCGATTGCGACAGGTTGGGTCGTTTAAAACGATCAAACAGATAAAGAAGAATCTGCGGCGATACGATTCGGACGGAAACGGGACGTTGGATTTTTGCGAGTTTTTGACGCTGATGTTGCACGATTTGAATTTGAGCAATCCGCAGGAGACGTTGAGGAGCGTGTTTTTGACGTTTGACGAGGACACGGATGGGAAAATTACCGCGGCGGAGTTGAAGAGGACGATGGAGATGGTTGGGATTCCGGTATCCATGCGGGAGGCGAAGTTCGTGATTCAAATGGCGGATCGAGAAGGCGACGGGGAGTTATGTTACGATGAGTTTGTAGATTTCGTGTTAGGGGCGGAGCAACACGAGAAACCTGGTGCGGAAGGAATAACGAGCGATGCGGAAAAGGCGACGAAAGACGGCGCGGGCGTGGAATACTTGGCGCCGAGGTTGCTCACCACGCGATTGGGGCAATTTTTTAGCAGATCTTCGGCGACGGAAACAAACGACGGAAGAAAGAGCGCTCGACGAAACGCTCGACGCGGGGGGGATTCGGACGAAGAGGAGGTGTTATCGGACGAAGAGAACGTTGTTTTAGGTTAAAATGTGCGGCAACGCGTGTAAACTACAAAACTATTATTATTACAACATTATCATTCGATCTTCATCTTCTTCTTCTTCTCTCGTCATCGTCCAAAATCCTCCTCCTTCTCCTCGAACGAGGACGACGCGTAACTCTTCATCTTCTTCTTCTTCTCTCGTCATCGTCCAAAATCCTCCTCCTTCTCCTCGAACGACGACGACGCGTAACTCTTCGGATACAATACAAGAAAAACGTACCACCACGCCGATATCGGAACCGCCACGGCGACCGACACAAACTTCCAATCGAACGCCAACGTCGGCAAGGACACGCAAAAGACGCCAAAAAGTACAATCGTCCACGGTTGGCACCAAAATGGCTTCTGTGACCACACCGAGGAGGCCGAGGAGGAGGAGGAAGATGTGTTCGCCTTTTGTAGCAAATTAAGTTCATTCAAGTCTGCCGGACTCGGCACGGACGAAGAAGACGCTTCTTCAAAGAAGAACGTCTCGTTCTCGGCGACGACTTTCGCTTCAAAGTCGTCGTCCTCGACATTCTCCTCGTTGGTATTCTCGTTCGTCTCGCTTTCGTTTTCGTTTTCGTCGTCGTTGAAGAAGAATGATTCGTTTTTCGACGACCTGAACGTCGCCGCTTTGTTTTTCCAATTCGTGTTTGTGTGTTTACGACGTAAACGACTCGTCCTGGGAACACCGAAGAAAACGACGCAACGAGGAGAAGAGAGACGACGACGATGATGAAGACCTTTACATTTAAGAAGCGAGGAGGAGGAGGAGGAAGAAAAGGAGGCGGAGAAGGTTGTTCCTGTTTGGGAGAGTGATGGCATGTTTTGTGTGGCATATGTGACCTACAAATATCTAAATACTACGCAAAATGCTAAAACGAGAAGAAAAAGATGAGAAGCATCTTCATCATCGACCGGCTCTGCGGTCGTTATAATTCCACTGTTGTTGTTGTTGTTGCTGCTGTGGCCGGTGCTGCTGATAATTCTGCTGCGGCGGCGGCGCTACATTTTTGGCGTTGGCGTTGTACATCATTCCTCCTCCTTGTCCTCCTCCTCCTGCGGAGGTCGACGAAGCTATCGTCATCATCTTCGCCCGGGCGAGCTCGATGCAGTCCCTGGCGTCTCGTAGAAACGCGTCGATAGCGTCCACGTTTCGAGAACTACTCTCCGCGGTTTCGGCGATTATGATGCACGTGGCGGCGATGCCGGCGACAACCTCTTCAGCGGACATGTTTCGGAAAGTTTCGATGACGTGGTTGATGTTTGGAGGTAACGGCGGGTTTTCGAGCAACGCTTGGACGAGCGATGCGGCGCGACGGGAAGGCTGGATGTCGTACGGTTGTTGGTTTGGTGGAGTTGTCGTTGTCGTCGTCGTTGGTCGAGGCGTCGGTGAATTGGTGATGTTTGGTCGTTTGTATTGTTGTTGTGGATGGTACGGATCCGCTCCGGTATTTAAGTTATACTCCGGCGACCGCTCGCGTTTTCTTTCGTTGTTGTTCTTGTTGTTGTTGTTGTTGTAATCAGCGGTAGCATTTTGAGTCGTCGGTATCGGAGCAACCGCCGAGGGTTGTTTCACCGCCACTTCTCGGTCCCAATCCATTCTCACTTCCCCACTTTTCCTCCCGTTCAACAACTTCTCCTCCCACTCGGTGAACAAACCCTTCAACCGGTCGTAATCCGGCACTTCGCCGTACTTCAACTGCGAAATCGTCCTGGAAAATCCCACCAACGCTTTCGGCAACTGTTTCCTATCTTCGCGAACGGCTAACTCGCACAAATAGTTCGGCACTTCCTTGCAACTCAATTTTTTCTCCCTCGCCATGACTTTATAATTCGCATCTTCGCTCTCGTCCACTCCGACCGCCATCGTTCTTTTCCACGGCAACGATCCGCAATACAACTCGACTAAAATGTATAACAAAGAAAACAAATCATCTCGGGGACTTTGCTCTCGATTTTCCATCGCGTTCGCGCTCGCGTACGTCGTAGTGCCTCTAAACTGCGCGTCCTCTCTTTCCGCGATCACTTTATCCGTCGTTTCGTCCTTATACCGTCTCGCTAACCCGAAATCGATGAGATACGTCTTCGCTCTCTCGGCTCGCGAACCTCGCCCGATGCAAATGTTCCCCGGTTTCACGTCTCTGTGCACGTATCCTTTTAAATGCGTGTACCCTAATGCGTCTATCGTTTGCGCCGCGATTCGCGCGATGGTGATTTCCGAAAATAACGGTCGCTGTTGTTGCTGTTGTTGTTGTTGTTTCGTTTCCGAAGTAGACGTTTTTGGTGTCGTCGTCGTTCCCGCGCCGCCGCTACCGCCGCCCCTCGAATCTTCTTCAACCGAATTGGACGAATTCAACTCAATTTCCCTCTTCAAATCCGCCAGGTTCTCACCAACCAACTGCATCGCGATGAACGGATGTTCCTTCCCTCTCTTCGTCTCAAAAACCCCTTCCTCGTAAATCTCCACGATGCCTTTCCCACCTAGTAAATTCCTCATCGCCATCGCTTCTCGTTTCGTCGTTTTCATTTCCGATTCGATTTTGATCGCGCAAAAGCGACCGGATTTTGTCGCGTTCTCTTCGCCGCCGCCGGTGATATCCACGGCGGAGTATACCTCCGCGAATTGTCCGGAACCGATCTTCGAGTGGGAGTCGATTTTGAAACGGCCGGAGGAGAGGAGGTCGTTTCGTTTTAACATCTTATTTGTGGTAGTTTTCCTCTCCTAAATGCGTCTGTTTTCTGTCCAATTTATGCCGAAAATTCGCCTTACTATGACACGTAAGAGACAACGAATACGAGTACAATACTAAAATAAAATGGACAAAGCGGCGCAATTAGTGGCCGTTCTCGTGTTCCTGGTGTTCGGTTTCTTGTTCGGGAACATATTTCTGTACGTTTTGCTCTCTGTTTCTCTCTGTCTTTCTCTCTCTCTCTTAAACTCGCCGATGACTTACTTGAATTTTCCAATTCTTCTCTTCTCTCTCTCATGTAAAACAACGCGGGATGTGCGTTATGTACACCACATATCATCATCATCATCATTCAAATCAGATACTCTTACGCGCAGAAAAAGTACAACCCTCCGGAAGGCAGAAAACCGAAAAAGAAAATCGGCGCGAAGAAGAAGAAAATGCTGGCGCTGAAAAGCGGCATAAAGCAGTAGACAGTAGAAGTCAAATTGTATAGTACTACTAAATACGGATGTTATTTTTATATCATTATCGGCTGGCGGTTCGGTTCGATTGTTCGACTCTCTCGAGAACGAAACCACTCTCCTTTCCTTCATCTTCTAATTCCTCGAAGAGATGTCTGTTTTGTTGTTGTTCTTCCTCCTCCTGAAAGTCTTTTTTGTTCAACTCCCAAGCGCTAAAACCAGCCATGCTTTGCTGGAACATGCACAATCGTTTCCAGTTTTCCTTCTCGAACATTTCCGAGCCGATGACGCCGACGACGGTTCTCTTTGCGATGGAACAATCGCCCAAGGTACAATCTTCCGCGAAGATCGATTCGCAGTTGGCTTCGCACACCGCGTCCACGCCCATGCCGTGCGCGTATAAGCGTCGGAAGCTTTCGTCCGAGAAATCGTCCAAGGCTTCGGTTTCTAAGGTATATTCCACGTGTTTTCTCGACGCGGCTTGTTTGACGTACGACACGGATTTCTCCGGATTCGCCTGCGCGTTGGTCGTGTTTTCGTTTGCAATCCGCTCGTCTCCGAGTTCACCGCCTTGAACGCTCGCGTGCGCGTTGTTTCGGAACAACATCGCCATGGCTTCGTCGTACGCGTCGCGAGACTGGTCGGTAAACCGCGGGTACCCGCTCGTCGCTTGCGCCGGCCTAGACTCGCAGTGGTTCCACCAGTACGTGTTCGGTAACCGCATTTCGAGAGCTACGTCTGAATATTTCTCTCGAATAGCTCTGTTTGCGCTTTGTAACATTCGTTCCCCGTGTTTCATCAACTGGTCGTGGTAAAACGTGAGAAAAAATTGTCCGTAATCCGTCCTCCACGATCCGTTGTCTTGGAAAAAGTGCGAAACCGGGCCGAAATCGTTCACTTCTCCGGCATCGTGCGGTCCAGATTTCCCCCAATCGCTACAATTTCTCTCGTTGGCGTACTCTTGCAACGCTTTTAACGCGTACTTATCGTTCACTTGGAAACTCCCGACCCCCGGGAACACCCACACGTCTTCCGGAAACGCCGGGTACCTCAACTCCCCGTTCGGCCCGGCCCCAATCGTCGCCGTCGTAATCGTCCCGTTCGCGAAATACTTTTCGAACGTATTCACAAAACTCGCCATAAACTCCTCGTAGCACTGATTGGCCGATCGAAACGTCTTCCCGTCCCCGGTCGGTAACAAACTCTCGTCGCCTTCGGCGAACAAACTTATAACCGCGTTTTCTCTTAAACCAGATTGGTCCATGTAAAACAACTCCGGGTTCCCTTCTTTTCCTTCTCTGCTCGCAATTTCGTGCACCCAAACCGGTAAGCTCGCGGTGCACCCGTCCCCGTCGTTACCGCCGCACTCTCTCGCGTGAAACGCAAACTCCACGGAGACTTCCAACTCGCCCACTTTATCCACAATTGCAAACAACTCCTCGTACGCTTGCCAATCGTACACCTGCGGTTCGTTTTCCACGATCCCCCAGAACACGGTCACGTGTACGCCTCGCACTCCGGCGACTCGTAAGGCGTCGAAGCCGACTTTTAGAGCTTTTGATTTCGTGAGGAAGTTTGTGATGGATATCGCATCCGGGGCGAGACGGCAAAAGAGAGGGATGATTTCGTTTTTTTTCTTCTTCTTTATCGTTGTTCTTTTCGTGTTGTCGTCTGATGTTGTTTGGGAGGACGTTCTTCTTCCGGAAGATGACGATGCGCCTCCTTCTCTCTCCGTCGTCGTCGTCGCGACCACCCGATGACGATCATCGCGTTCTTCTTCTCCGCTACTTTCCGCGCGAACGCAGAACGCATCGTTTCGTTGTCTTCTTCTTCTTTGTTGTTGTTGTTTTAGAAAATGCTGACTGTTCGTGCGAGCAAAAAGCGACGCTTTTTTCTGCGACGCGACGTTCTTCTCATTCGTCGTCGCACGCAACGTCGTCCTCGCGCCGCAGGAACACAAAGCGCTCATATTCTACTCGCGCGTTCGAAGAAGAAAATACCTTCCAACGAAACGCGCGTCTCCTCGTGCCTGTTTTATCTTCGCGTCGTGGTCTCTTTGCGCGCGTACCTCTTATCTGCCGACAATAATGATGAACGTTTTTTTATCGTTTGGTTTTGTGCTTTTCCCTCGTTTTTTCGAGAAAAGTAGGTTTTTCCTTGGCTGAAAACCATCGCCCTCGCAGTTTGAGATCAATTTTTTCCTTTTTTTTTTGGACGAACGCAGAATTGAAACGACGTTTGCTACCCTAAACAACAGAATTTTTTTTTTTCAGTTCTGTCGCCTTCCTTTTTTAGACCTTTTCTAAGCTTGCATTACGTAAACAACACTACAGAGTGTGCAGAGAGTGTGTGTATTTTAAACACATCACAGAGACCATTCGTCTCGAGAAGAAGAAGAAGAAGAAGAAGAAGAAGAAGAGAGAGAAGCGCAGAGTAGTAGTAGTATACATATAAGAATAATGACCGGAGGAGGATCGTACGACGAGGTCGATCTGGAAGACATGGATTGGAACGAATCGCTCAAGGAATTCACGTACTCGTGCCCGTGTGGGGACATCTTTCGAATCACGTTAGAAGAGCTCAAAGACGGAGAGGAAATCGCGAGATGCCCGTCGTGTTCGCTCGTGTTGACGGTGATTTACGACCCGGACGAGCTACCTTCGATAACGAACGTTGAAGCGGCGACGTCGGGGACGACGGAGGAAATTGCATAGAAGAGAGAGCGCAGGGGTGAGTGCTTTACTTTAGAACACATTAGCTGCCGCGCGGAATGCGTTGTATTATAGAATATACGCGATAGAAGAAGAAAAATACATAAGAAGAAGAAGAAATCATACATTATTACATAGTATATTAATCAGCTTTGATGTCGACGTCGGTGCTTCGCGCGAAGCGTTTGATGCGCATCGTCGGGAACACGCGCGGCGCTTCCTTTCGCCGCCTCGTTCGCTTTTCCTTCTCTTGTTCCGTTTCTTTTTCTTCCCCGTCGTGACTCTCATCGTCGCTATTACTACTGCTACTGCGACTACTTTCGCTATCGCTATCGTCGTCGTTAAAGTCGTTAAAGTCGTCGTCTTTTTTTCCCGGTTTTGGCGGTAAGGACTCAAACTCCACTCGATGAATAAACGCGACGAACGAGCTCAAAACTAAGCTCGTCAACATGACCACGTAAACGCTCAAAGCGGACGTGCTTTTCTGCGCGTAACATATCGTGCTCGTTTCCATGCGCACGATGAAATCGTTTTTTCCATCGTCGTTGCAATCCAACACTTGAGCGCGAGCGATGGGCATGGACGGTAAGAAAATGGTGGCAATTTTCGTCCCGGACGGGGAGACGATCACCGCTCTTTTCGATCCGACGACCAAGGAAGCCTCCGAGGTGTGACGGCGTCGACTTTGCTCGTTAAAGAAAAGACTTCTTTGCGATAAAAAAGGTGATGGTGCCGTTGGCGAACCACCACCACCACCACCACTGACGTCGTAATCTGTTCGGTTCGTGCTATCCTCATCGCTCGAGGAGACGACGACGTTGTGCGATACGCCGTGGTGTCGATGGTGCGTGCGAAACTTAAACGTCGCCAAAGTTGGAACGAATCGATCCATCTCTTTCGAGTCGTTGTTGTTGTTTACATCAGAAAATAAGTCGTATATGCCATCTTTCGGTGGTCCATTCACGTCAATCTTCCAACTCGCGCGCGTATTTACCATCCACCTCCTCGTTCCGTCTTTCGCGTAACACGTCAACTCGCCCCGGGAGTTTAAAAACACCGCGTCTTTCGTCGCGCGACGGAAAGACCTGTCTCGTTCGCTCTTATCGTCTCTGCGCACAATAATTGGCGTCAACACGTCCACGTCGTCTTTATTTTTGTTTCTCAAGTAAAAATCGCCCGAATTTTGTTGTTTCTTGTTGCTCTTCGCTCGTTGTCTCGGCGTGCTCTTCATGGAACTTTTCCTCGTCGGTTTACAAATGGACCCTTCGAAGACGGTTTGGACATCTGGTGCGCCCGAGGTGACCGAGGCCCAACAACCGGGCGAGAAGTTGTCCATTGCGACGTCTGCGATGTGCGCGCGATGACCTCGAGCGTCTAAATGGTCGATGGCCCCGTCGCCGTTGATATCCGCGTGGTACCCGGGATGTTGCAACGCCAGCTGACAAATCAACTCTCCTGTGAACGCGTCGAGAACTTCGACGCCGTCGCGATGGTGCGCGATGATTGCGTTCTTGATGTTGTTGTTCGAAGACGACATCATGTGTTGGTGATGAAACCGGCGGTTGTGATAATCTAACTTTTCGCGTTCGTCGTCGCGGTGGTGCACCGCGCTCTTGCCGAGGTTCAAATAAGAAAAGCCTCGGGAAAGTAAACTGGAGAAATCGTTCGTTTTATCCGCCACCGCGAAATTCGGGTCGCGAGATGCGGCTTTCAAGTTGGTCGTCGCGGCAGATGTCGCGAGCGGACCCGGGTCTCGTCCACCGCGCGCTCTTTTTTTACGACCGCCGAACGAGGAGGACGTTTGCTTTTGACTCTTGCTAAACGGCGCCGAGCGCATTCGCGTATCCTCCGCGTCTCTCCACGCGTGAGGGAGGGCCTCGGCTAACGCAGACTCTCTGTACGATCTACAAATTCCATCCGTTTTCGATTTATGCTCTTCTATTTTCGTCAAGTGCGAATCCAATCGAACTTCGTGCGCCGGCGTGGTGGTTCGTAAAAGTTCCGCCGGATCGGCGACGAAATCTGAGGCGACGCGACGCCAGACGAGTTCACCACTTCTCGCGTTAAATGCGAGATATACAAAAGCCCCGTTTTGGGAGGCAAACGTATCGTTGTCGTCTTCAATGATATCTTCAACGCCTTCCTCTTTGAATTCGATCGTTTCGTCTCGTCTACCGCCTCGATGCATTGAAAGCATCTCGTCGTCCTTCAATTCTCGTTCGTACGCTTCCATGCCTCGCTCGTAATCTTCTCCCTCTTCTCCTTCTTCGTTTTGATACTTCTCGTACTCCACGCGCCCACCGACGACGACTAACCCGTCCTCGTTCTCCCCTTTTGCAGAAACGACCGTCACGGCAATCTCTTCCACTCTCATCGAGTCTCCTCTTCCTCCTCTTCCTCCTAGATGATGACGATGATGCGCTTTACCGCTAAACAGCGCGTCCCTCGCCGACCGCTCCCACTTCTTCTTCGCGTTGTGATCAAACGTCATCACTTGCAACTCTTCCGTCACCGCCACAAATATCGCTTTCCGTTTAATCATCACAACCGTTTTACGTCGTTGTTTACTCCCTATCCCACTCCCACTCCTCCTCCTCTTCGTCTCGCCTCTTCGTCTCGCCTCCGGTCTCCCCGCCGCGAGCGCGATAACGCGCTTCCCTCCGTGCTCTTCTCTCATCCGATGCGTCTTACTCTTCTCGTTCGTTTCTCGTAAATCGACCATTTTTAGAAGTCTCAAGGTGTTCTCGTTCCCTACATCTTCATCTTCGTGCATTCCGTTGTTCTTTGTCTTCCGTCCTTTTCCTCCTCTGCTGCTTCCGTCGTAAATTCCAATCGCGTTGCTTTTGTCGAACGCGATCAAGGTTTCTTGCCGTCCGTCTCCGTTTAAGTCGAAGAAAAGCACCGGTAAGCGCGGTTTTGGTGGAGACAACGAAGAAGAATCATCGGTCACAATCTCCCATTGCTTCACGAACGACGTCCCGTGCAACGACCCCGCGCTGTTACTATTGCTGTTGAAAAAAAGACAACGAAGCGACGCGACGCAAAAAAGAGAGAGGACGAGGACATCTCTCGTTCTCAGCGCAGACGATATTGACTTTTGTCTCTTTCCTTCTTTTCTTCCCATCCTCTCTCTCTCTCTCTCTCTTACTCTGTGGACTATCCAAAGTGGTTTGTAAGGCCGTCGTTGAATATTTAGGGTGTTAAACCCTACCTGGCTGCCGAGGCATGTCTTCTCTCTCCGATGGGATCGAATCGTGTCGACACATCAGTAAACGCGCGCGAAACGCGACGCGCAGAGAGAGAGAGAGCGCACTGAGAGAGACGAGAGACAGAACGCAATGGCAGCGGCAGCTTCGAGCAGACGACGGACGACTCGTTCGAGGTCCAAGAGCCAGTCGCCGATTCCAACACTTCCCGAGGAGGATGAATTAAAGGACGACGGGGGAGACGACACAGCGGCGACCAACGAAGGAAAAAAGGAGAAGAAAAAGAGCAGCGGTTTGAAGAACAACAACGGCAAGAAAAGAGAGAGCGCGGAAGGAGGAAACGAAGGAGGAAAAGGAGGAGGAAAAGAATCGCGGGAGAACAACGAGGAGGAGAACAACAACAACAATAAGAAAGCGAAGAAAGAGGAGAAAGAGGGTGATGAAGAAGAGGCAGAGGAAGACCCGCTGCTGTCCGGAGGAGGCGGTGGGAGCCGACGAGCGAAAGTAGATTACGCGGCCGTCGCGGCGGCGGCGACTGGGGGCGGCGGCGGCGGCGGCGGCTTCGTGATGAAGAAGAGAACGACGACAACCGAGGAACCGACGACGACGACGCCGACGCCGGCTACGAACGATGCCGCGGAAGAGAGGCAGGTAACGAATGTGCCGCCGCCACCTTCAAGTGCCACGACTGCGAACGCCACCGCTGGTGGTGGTGTTCCAGATCAAGCGTCGGTGAACGCGATGGTGGCGCAGGCGCAGGCGAAAGCGGCGGAGTTGGCGGCGATGGCGATGCGAGCAGCAGGAAGTGGTGGTGGTGGTGGTGGTGGTGTCGGTGTTGGTGGTGGAGGAGATGCAGTTGGTGGTGGTGGTGGTGGAGCCAGAGGATCTGCCGCTGGAGCAAACGCGGCGCCCTTGAAAGTGGAATTTCGTAAATTCGACGCGTCTCAGCAAACGTTCGTGCCTCCGGGCGAAGCGCAGAATAACTCTTCCAATCGGTTCGGAACTGGACCTTCCGATAACGTTTACGAAGAAACTCGAACGGTGAAATTGGACTGCCCGCAGTCTTTAGTCGGTAAAATCATCGGTAAAGGTGGGGAAACTATTAAAGGGTTAGCATCGACAACTGGCGCGAAAGTTATCATCGACCAGATGTCCATGGCGGACGGCGAACCGAGGAAGATTGTCATCACCGGAACGAATACGCAAATTGAAAAAGTATCAAAAATGTGCGAAGATATCATGAATGGACCACACGGGACGGTCTCCGCGGTCCAAGCCGCGCAACCCGGGGCAATTGTCGTAAACGTAGAGTGTCCAAAAGAGTGCGTCGGAAGAGTCATCGGTCGAGGCGGAGAAACGATTAAAGGCATTCAGTTAGCTACCGGCGCTCGAGCGCAAATCGACCAGACGTGTACGCCATGTTTGGTCATTATTTCTGGCGACCCGCAATACGTAAACGTGTGTCAACAAGTCGTCGTAGAAATCATCAACGGAGGTTCCGTCGCGCAATTTAACGACCTCGCTCGACAACAAATGATGGGCGGCGGTGGAATGATGATGATGGGCGGCGGTGGCGGAGGTCAATCGCAGCAGCAACAGCAGTTGTACCAGCAACAACAATACGCCATGCAACAAGCGATGATTGCGCAGCAACAACAGTACTATCAACAACAACAACAGCAGCAGCAACAACAACAACAACAGGCACAACCGATTCCTTTGCGCAAAGTTGGAGACTGGCAAGAGTTGGACGACGGTTCCGGGCGGATATATTATTATTCCTCGGCGACCGGAACATCCACCTGGGACAAACCCGACGGCTTTTAGAGAGAGAGAGAGTTGAAGAGAGAGAGAGAGTTGAAGAGAGAGAGAGAGAGAGAATATAAATTTACCATCGCACAACAACACATTAGTCAACATTTTATAGAGGTAAACAAAACACACAATAATACAACACAACTACGATACACAAAAGCTATTCTAACTCAACGCTCCTCACGCACGAACACCTCCACCCTTTCCGGAAGCATCTTCTCGTCGCACTCCACCTCCCCTCGCTCGCACTCGATCGGCGCCGGCGACGACAAATCCACCACGCCCCTATGCGTGGTCAACACCAAACCCAGCGCGTACGCAAACACAGTGGCGAAGAGCAACGCTTTACTCAACATCGATTGAACTCCCGCGTATTTCTGCTCGTTTTCTGTCTCCTCCTCGAAGCGCGTTCGGGCAAAATCGCCCAGAATCTCTCTCGCCTCTCTTCGAGGACTCTTTGAATCGTCTGAATCGTCATCCGATGACATCTTCTTCTTCGGATACAAAGCATCTATTTTCTCTTGATTTTCTCTCACGACTTTTCTCTCCTCTAATTCCATTCCTTTTTTCCACACGTATATCATCTTCTTCTCGTTATCTTCTCTATTTTCGTCCTCGTTTTCATCATCTAAATCTCCTTCTTTTCCCTCTCGCGGTCTGTTTCGTCCAATCTCTTCCATGGTTTCCTTCGCATCCTCCGGGTTGAAATCATTCATGATGAAATCGGGGAAAAAATTCGGTATCGAGTATCTCAAAATCTCTTTCTCTTTCACGGTCACTTTCACCTCCCTTTTCCTTTTCCTTCGAGCGTTTTTGTCGTTCTCGTTCTCCGAGGAGGAGGAACACCGCGGACGCGCCCGGAAACGATGGAGAAAAGCGCGGTGGTGAGAGCAACAGCGCATGTGGTATTCTGCGTTTAGATATGAATTTCCTCCATTTTATGACGCTTCTGACGAGACATTCACCCTCGTCGTCTTTCGTTTTCGACGTCAATTGGAGGAGGAAAAGGAACGGGAGGAAAAGGAACGACGCGGTCCACGCGTCGTCGTCTTTAGTCTCGTCGTTTACGTCATCAGCCGACGACCAAGAACATCGTCGTCATCATCAACGCGAGCAAAGAGGATTCCGGGGAAAGAATACAGTTACGACTGCTTTGAGTGACAAGAACGAGGTGGACGTGTTCGTGTTCATCGATTGCGATAACGTCCGGCCGAGATTTAGTGCGAGTGACGAGGAGGCAGCGGCGCAAAGGTTTTTGCACGCGTTCCATCGCGCGGCGAGTTGTTACGGCGACGTGGTCTCTCTTTCTTTATACGGGAACGAGAAGACTTTTGGAGAGGAAGTTCAAGGCGATGTAAAGCGAGGAGGAGAAGAAGACGAAGGAGAAGGAGAAGAAGGAGGATGGACGCGTGCGAGGACGAACGAGAGGAATACGAAGAAAAAGAGTTTAGGTGAAGCGTTGGAATCCGTTCGAATTTTAGGCTCGCGCGTCCGCGTCGTGCGAACGCAAAGTCGACGAAAACAAAGCGCGGATATTCGATGCGTGTCGGACGTGGTCGACGCGATGCGCAAAAGCGCTGATAATGAAACCACCACCACCACCGAAAAGCTTCGCCTCGCGTTTATCGTGTCGAAAGACGCCGGGTTGTTGAAAGAAGCGGCGTCTCCGTATGTTAGAAAAAGAGGGGACGTGGTTATCTGCGGCGACTTTATAAATAACGTAGGCATGAGGGAGATTGACTCTCACCCGATCGAGGACGCGTATCGCGAAGTGGTAGAGAAGAAGATTGGCTGGTCGAGCGGCGTGAAAATAAAAGGCAAACCAGGATCAGAAGCACTCGCGATAGGCTCGCGATTGGTGTCGTGGAAAGACGAGAGCGTGTGGTTTTACGCGAAAAGCGATGAGGACGTTGAAAAAAGAAGGAGAAAAAGCAACGCGCCGAGAAAGGCGGCGAGAAAACGGCGGGAGGACCCGTATTTATTCATGATTCCTGGACCTTCGTCGAGTGAAAAAGAAATGGAAGAGAAAGAGAAGGACGAACGGTTTTATCAAAACTGCGTTCGATACCTTCCCTCGTCAATCCAAACTGAAATGCGCGACATCATCGACGCGTATTGCCGTCGTCGTCGTAGAAACGTCGATACCGCCGCTAACGAAAACAACAACACCGTTTTCCTCTCCAAACTCTTACGACGAGAAGCGAAAAGAAAACTTCTCCCGGTTCGCTCCAACGCCTGTTTCGCGTCCGCGTCCGACGTTCTCGTGTACTTCGACGCCGGTCCGAAGTTAGGCGCGGTGTTCGGTAAGTGGCTCGAAAACGGCGACTTGGAGATGTTATGGTGGTAAACTAGAATTTTGAGTAAAGAGTCTTGTAAGGAAAAAATTCGTCACTTCAGAAGCAAAAATGTTCGCGTCTTCTCTCGCGCAGTTTTCGTCTTCGCTTCATCTCCGGCGCACTTCTTCGTCTTTGTCGTCGTCGTCTTCGTCAAAAGTCGGTCTCGTTTTTGCCGCGAATAACAGCAACGACGACGTTAATAAAGACAACAACACCTCCGACGATGAATCGATTGCCGCCATCGAGCGTCGCTTAAAGAACTCCAAGAACAAAGTCAAACTGACCAGTAAAGAGAAGCAAGAGCGAGATTCTGGGTTTCCGAAGACGAACGATGCGAAGAAAGGTCGTCCGGCGACGTTGTTCGACGATTTAGGGATGAAACGATCGTTCCCCACACCCGGGGCGAACGGGATGTTGAGCATGTGGGAGGGAGATCCGGAGAATTGGGAGAAGATGGAACCTTTGAAAAAACTGTGGGTGGTGTGGTCGGGGGAGAAAGGATGGATGTATTGGATGAACCAAGGGAGCTTATACGGCGCGGCGTTTATCGCGTTCTTGTGGGTGTGTTTTAGATTCATCGGGCCGATTTTGGGATTGTACGAATTGAAGTAAAACTTTTACGAAAGCCGTTATTCGTCGTCGTCGCTCCTATTACTACTCCTACTTCTACTCCTCCTACTCCTACCGCTATCATCATCGCTGCTACTACGACTACTACTACCACTTCTTTGTCTGTTTGTGTTTGTGTTCTCTTCTTCTTCTTTTCCCTCCTCTGAGCTTCGTAAACATCGCTCTTCTCGTTTACACAAATCTTTGAACTCTTTCGTCAATTTTAAGTACTCTTTCCTCTTCTCGATGTGCTCGCGTTGGTCTTCCGCTAACAACTCTTCCGCGCGTTTTTCGTTCATTTTTTTCCTCTCCGCGTTGTCGGCAGTTTTCGAAACCGCGGAGGAGATGTCTCGCAACGAGTCTCGCAAGCTTTCCTTCCCGATTTTCGTGTCCAATAAGTGGAGCTGTTCTTTGACGGAAGTTAAGAGACTGATTTCCTTCGCCGCGTGTTCGCTTCGTTTCGCCAGGGAATTGTACAACGCGAATTGTCTTTTCGTTTCGCGAAGTTTACGCGTGACGGCGTTTTTGAGCTCTCGGAATCTCGTTTCGTACTGCGCGAGCTCGGCAGAGTGCGGGACGTCGTCTAACCGTCTCGATAAGATGGCGTTTTTTTTGCTCCGTTTCGCGAGTTCGTTGACGCGCTTGTCGCGTTTTTCCTTTTCTTTCGCGTATTGCGCGGACGTTTCCGCGATTTTAGCGAGTTCGCCGGTCTGTTCGCGCTCTTCTTCGATGGATGTCACCTTCGCTTTCAAAACTTTCAATTCCTTCTTGCACGTCTTACGAAACAACGCCTCTTCTTTCTTCAGCGAGGCTCTGCGTCTGGCCATGTTCGCCAACGCGTCCACGAGTTGCTTTTGCGCCGGGTCCGTGACGCTCTTTTCGAGTTCTACTCTTTTTGCAATTACTGTTTCGTTCTCTTTCCTTGCGTTTTCGTACGCGTCCTTCGCTCGTTTTGTTTCCAATTCCGCCTCGTCCATTTCTTCTCTCTTCGAGTCCAATTTGCGCTTTTCCGCCTCCAACCGTCTCGCGACGGCGCGCGTGGAGCGTTCAATGCGCAGTATTTTCCCAGCCGCACCAGATAACCCGGCGAAAGACGTCGACGCACCACCACCACTACCACCATCTGAAGTATCAAAGTCGTCGCCGAACGCATTCATCGCTTTCGCAATCTCCCATCCTTTCATCTTCACCAACAACTCGGCCACCGAGTTCGAGGACACGTTGCTGGCGTTTTCATCGTTTTCATCGTTCTTCACCAAATATTCCGAAAGCATACGTTTCAACTTGGCCTCTTCGCGTTGGGCAAGTTCCTCCTCGCTTAACACCGCATCTTCTTCCTCTGCTGTCATCGTCGTCGAACCTCCGTCCTTCTCCTCGCCTCTGTTTTTCGCCGCGGCCCTCGCCATCATCGACGACCCTCCTCCTCGAGCGTCGTACAACCTACTCTTCCCGTTCACGCGATGACCAAACTCCATGAGGCACCCGTTCCTAATCTTCTCCTCCCCTTCTCGCTCTAAATCTCTGTTCGCGTTCGATTCCGCGGCTCTCCTAAACGTCCTCGTGTTGTTCTTCGTAACGCTCTCGCGTAAGAACAAACTCTGCAATCGAGACCGCCTAATCCGCCCAGATTGACGACGCGTTTCGCCAAATAGACTACCACCACCACCGCGTTCCCATTCTCCCTCTTTGTCTTCTTTAACTACTACTTTTTCTCCCGCGAGTACCATCGCTCGTTTCGTCAGCCATTGCACCACCGGGAACACTTTCTCCGAATCCAACCCGCAAATCTGGTGCGCTCTCAGAGGTAAAGGGCACCCGAGTTCACCGATCCCTCGTTCCACCTCTTCGCAGAGTTTCAGTTTTTCTCCCATCGTCATCGTTTTCTCCTCCTCTTTTCCTCGCTTACTCTTCTTGATCTTCACGCCGACGTCCCATCGACACCGTTGCAAGAGGAAAACGAATCCAAACAAGAGATGGTCAAAGCGAGTGTTTTTCTTCGCACTGTGACTCTCACTGGTCCACTGAAAGTGCGAACCGACGGAGAGCAAGTCGAAGACGTCCTCGAGCGTCCGCTCTTCTCGGTCTTCTTCCAACGCGTTCTCCTTCATGTCTTTAATGACGTTGAAAATTCTGAAGCCAATTCGCCATTTTTACGCGCGCGCGAATACACAAATGCGCGAAGAGAATACTCCTAAAGAAGGAGAGGAAACCCTCCACTTCTCCTCTCTCGCGCACCGAAAAGTATTCGCACACATTCGTAAGCACCCGAATTCGGACGTTTCCGGAGCTTTACTCGTTCGCGAGGACGACAAAGACAACGCGTTTATTGAAGATGCAATCCCGCTGTTCCACTCCGAGTCGGGAAACGTTTCCGTCTTGAATGAAATCGCGCTGACGCATATCCAGAAGTACGCGAATACGAGTCACCCAATTGGTACAATGCGCGTGGGAGGGTTATATTTCGCGAACGGGAATTTATACGCGGGGGTGTTGCCAGATCGCGCGCAAGGATTGGCCGAAGCGGTTGGGGGTGGTGCAAGAAACGGAATTCGATGTGTCCTCCTCGAACCGACCGCGTTTGACGCGGAGACGAAGAACGTTTCCACGAGCAAGAGTAGTAGCCCGTTCAGGGTCTTCAAGTCGAACAACAACAACGCGAACAACGTGAACTTTGAATTGAAAGAGCAAGACAAAGGGACTGTCAAAGTCGTTCTCGCGCCGCCGCTCGACGACCTCGACGCCGCTTCGACGAATACGAATACGAAGGACGTCTGTGACTTTGACGACCATTTCGACGACGTCGGTAAAGACTGGAGGAACGCATCCTTTTCGTAGAGAGATATAGATATAGACTACCGCGCCGCGCTATAGATTTGTGTATATTTAGTTTATATATATAGTTTAGCTACTGTTTCTTATTATTATACTTTGTTCGCTATCTCGCTCTTTCCCTCCGGATGTGTTTTGCTCTCGATCGAAATCAGAGACATTACACACTCGCGTTTCTTCTCCTTCTTCTCTCTCTAATGCTCCCCAGATTGTTGCGCTTTGAAATGTCTATATTCCGTCGGCCAAACGGTCACGTACGCCGTCGCGAACACCGCCCCCATCGCGTGGTACACCGGCGCAATCGATCCCGTTTGGATGTACTTTTCCCTATACTCTTTGGAATATCTCTGGAAATTCTCGATCGCGTTCTCTTTGGTGATTGTTTTTTTAAGGAACTCCGGGACCTCTTTCACTTTGAGAGAGCCGAGTTGACGGAAGAACGCGGACATTTTTCGTGGTGGTGGTGGTGTTGTCTCTTTCTTGGGAAAGAGAGCGAGACAACGCGTCGGAGTTTTGAGGATCAGTTCTATTTGTGGGATTTTCGTTCAAAAAGAGTAAAGTAGTGTGTGTGTTCGAGTGACGCGTGCGCTCTCTTTAATTCTTATCTATGCGTAAGTAGTATCTAGTCGAGAGCGTTTTGCGTAAAATGCTCAAATCATCCTCACTTCTGTTTCTTCGCGGCTTCCTGTTTCTTTCTCTCTTTCCAACTCTGCGGACGAATTAAACTCGTCAGCGCTATCAACGCGACGGACAAGACGTGAATGAACCAATACATTCCATTCCACGCTCGGACGCTTTCCTTGAACTCGACCAAATGAAACGCCGGGGTCAAATAGAGCAAACCAAGGTGCGTCTGCGCTAAGCTAAACAGTTTCCAATATTTTACGAATCGTTCGGACATGTAGTCGCGTTGCCATTTGTACGTTTTGCGCGCGCAGTAAATGATCAACGCCGTCGAGGAGAAGAACATCCAGTACCCGGCACTGAGACCGTGCCAGATGCCGGAGACTAATTGCGTGAGAAGAAGTTCGACTAACCCAGCCTTTCGATTTTTATCACCGCTTCTGCGCACTCGGAATCGGTGGATGCGATCGTAGCAGTAATGTCGGAGCCAAATCCCGGTGCGAATGTTCCAATGCGCGGGAATTTCCGCAAACGTGTTTGCAAAATCCACACCAAACGGATGGACGTTCGTCATCGCATTCCACTCTTCCGGTCCTTCTCTGCCGGTGATTGATTTCTCCGCGTTGATCCCGTTATACGCCAACCCGCACGCGGCGGCTGAAGCGTCCGCAAACATCCACACGAAATAGTACTTATACTTCCCCGCCGCGCCCGCTACGTACACCGTCTTCAACTTTTCCCACAACGACATCATCTCCCATTCGTTTCCGTTGGAAAACACCTCTTGCAAGCTCACGATGTTGGCCAAATATAAGTGCAAACCCAAACATATCATCGCGCCTATAAATCTTTGCATCGTCAACACCATCCAAGTTCTCGGCCATCCTCTCGCGTAGTGCGTCAACTTATTCCTCGGCGAGTTCGGGTCAAAAATACCTTCCTCTCTTAACCACATTCTAAACGTTTTAAACTCCAACGTCGGTCCGGAAACCAACGTGCACGGAAACATGCACCACGCCAAATACTCCAGCGTCTTTGGCGCTTCGGAGAGTTCGTGTTCTTTCATAAAAGACGATTTCTCCTCGTCTTTTAATTCGTAATCCTCGAAGTTCATCGCGCAACTCGTCGTCTTCAAACACAGCACCATCAACAACCCGGTGATGTCAATGTTCCCTCGTTTCCACTCGCCGCCGCTATCCGCGCTGTAGTGGATGTACACCAGGTACCCGAACGACCAGAGGAACGTTACAAACCCGACGCCGATTCGTTTTCGTCTTTCGCTCTTGGTCTTCGAATCTCCCGCTTTCGTGCTGCTCGTGAGTTTAAGTAAACATAAACTCGGCAATGAAAGGTAAAACGCGTGCACGGTTGTCTTCCCGAACGTCATCAAGGAAATCATCGTTCCCGAGACGAGGCTTAACAGTGCTTTTCGTTGAAACCGAGATCCTTTTCTGTCTCCACCTTGAATCGTGCGAAACAGCACCCCGAGTGGTAATCCCGAGAACAACGCCACGGTGAAAAGAATCGTCCCGCGAGGTAATCCGGACCGTAAGGAAAGATGGTGGAGCACGTACAGGCGAAGTTTGACGATTTGTGAGACGTGCGCTTCGAGGAACTCGAGGATGTTCATCGAGATCATCATCAACGCATCGATCATCCTCCGAGCGAGGAGGGAATACGTACTCTCTGGGGAAAGAAGTGAAGCCATTTGAGATACGTTTTATCCTCATTTTTCCCATCATCTCAGAACACGATACGATGCATCACCGGGCGACTTTGACGACGTCGTCTTCGACGTTCGCGAGGACAAGTAGCGGTAGCAGTAGTGGGAGGCGTTTGAGACGATCAGTGCGTTCTTTTTTGGCGTTCTGTGACGGGGTAGAGGTACACCAAAAGGGAGTCTCAGGGGGGAAATTCGTATCTTTTCGAACGGGGAGACGGATGAATGCGAGCAACTTAAACGCCATCGGGAAAGGCACGAAGCGCATAACAACACACGCAAAACAAGAAAAAGACAAACTCGCTCGCGATACCATCGATTTATCGAAACGAAAAATCGGTCCCGGAAAAGAAGCGCCGGTGAAAGTCACGTTCCTCGGCGCGAACGATTCCTCAGTCACCGTGGATTGCCCCACGGATCAGTACGTGTTAGACGCCGCGCTCGAAGCCGGATTGGAACTTCCATTTACCTGTCGAGGAGGCATCTGCGGCGCGTGCGTGGCAAAATGCGTCTCCGGAGCAACCGACCAATCGGATATCACGGACTTAGAGTTCACTTTAGACGAGGATGAACAGAAGGAAGGGTTGACGTTGTTATGCATGGCGTACCCCGTGGGCGATTGCGTCATCGAGACGCAAAGCGATTGGGGCATGCGAGTGGGCGAGTGGAAAGGCGCGACTGGGGAGATTTTAGGACGAGACCCGACCAAGTTAATGGACGATGATCCGAATAGGATTGGTTTGTAATGGTTTATTAAATAACAACACGATGTGTAAATGCTACGTCTCGCTCTCGTACCCGCGCGTTCTGTCTCGTTTTGCCTTGAAAACGTCACAATTCGGCACTCGAATTCGCCCGCAAAAACACCAACACGTCACGCGACGCATGCAGAAAAAGCACTTTTTCTCGTCGTCGTCGTAAAAGATGTGGCCCTCTCGAGGAGGCGGAGGAGGAGGAAATACGAACGCCCCGTACTCTCCGTTCGAGGATGATTCCAACGAGAAATCCTACGCCGCGAAGTTGTACACCAAGAAGAAGAAGAAGAATTACACCAACAACGGTTTACTCTTTAACGGATATAATAACAACACGAACAACAACAACAACAACAACAGAAAAGGAGTGAAAATCATCGGCGGCGTGTTACTCCTGATGACGATTTTGAGAGTGTTTTGGTCGTCGCGTTTGAGTGCGACGAATACTACGAATAGGACGAGTGGTTTTAGGCACGTGGATAAATACGACAGAGAAGGGAACGCGAAGTCGATGATGGACGGCGGAAACGGCGTCGTCGTCGATGGGAATAACGAGTATTACGATGTGAACAACGATTCAGACGATTCAGACGGGAAGAAGACAAAGAAGACAAAGAAGAATCTGTGGTCGCGAGCGACGAACGACGCTCCGCGCTCGTCTCGCGTATCTTCGCAAAAAGTAGCCGCGAATTTAGTCATCGATCATCTCGGTCGCGCGTTAGCGCCGATGATATCGAAATACGTGGATATAGATGAAGACGGCGCGGTGGACGCGAACGAGTTGGAACGATTCGCGGAGAGAGTCGGCGGGGTTGAAAATGTCGGGAAAGGGTTCACGAGCGCGGTTTTAGCGGCGTTGACGGCGACGTGGGGGGACGCGGAGAGCGGTGGACAGCATAATCGGCCGATTGAGAAAACGCCGTGCGCGTTGGAGTTTAATCGAGGGTTGAGTACTGGGGCGGAGTTAGAGGTGACTTCGGACGTGCAGTTTAAAGGGGTGAAGCCGTTTTGCGTCGAGGCGTGGGTGAAACCGAGCGACGCGGAAACCACTCGGAATGGGTTTCAAGGGTACGGTGGCGCGATATTCGCGAAGAAGATGAGCGACGAGATGCACCCAGACGACGACGAAACCGACGTGTTGTTAATGGACGAAGACCAGAAAAAAGGAGGGAAGAACGTCGGACGAGGCCAGTTTACGTTTGCGTTGGACGACGCCGGAGGTTTAACGTTTATGAGAGAAACCGGCTTGACGACCGCGTTACGATCGAAAAGACACTTGAAACCAAACTCCTACACGCACGTCGCCGCCTCTTACGGGTTTGGCGACGCGTCCATATTCATAAACGGCACGTTAGACGCGACGAGGAAAGAAGGCGCGATTTTACGCGGCGACGACGTGACGCCGCTCACGATTGGAATGTTGTTAGATAGAAAAGGCCGCTCGAGGTTAGGTTTCACCGGAACCATCCAAGAAGTCCGCCTGTGGAACCGACCGTGCGACAAAGAGTCCATGAAACGGTACTACGAGCGTCGATTAGTCGGATGGGAACCTGGACTCACCGCATATTGGCCCATGAACGATTGTTTCGGTAAAATTTTAGCGGAGAAGCGAGGCGAATACCGAGGACGCGTGACCGGCAGAGCCGCGTGGAGAAGAAACGGACACCATTTAATGACCGACGACGACATCGAACTGTGCAAACACCTCGCCAAAGGCGTCATCGATGAAAGCTTAGCCTGATTTTATTGAGAGAATAATGAGATTTTTGTTAGTATTACTTGACTACTTCTACTCTATTGCTACTAACTCCTTTGACACCTTTTGAAAAAAACAGGAATTTAAAAAAAGTTCTCTTCATATACCTACTTCTAAACCCTAATTCAATTACCCCTACACTTCTCCTTCATAATACGACGTGTCTATTCACCGCGACATACTCGCCGCGCATACGCGATGACGATGTCAATGTGAACAACAAAACGGCAACGACAGGTTGCTCCGTTCTCTCTCTTCAAGAGAGAAGAACAAGTGGGTGCCTATTAACCCTAAACCATGTAAAATCCTCCTCTATCGTCCAACGTGCGACCGAATGGATTTACAACGACCAAAAAGTAACAACAAAAAAGAGCGAGAATAAAATAATAGTGTTATTATTAGTTTGCGCGCGACGCTCTACTGCAATAAACTCACGCGCGCACGCCGTAGTGTCACACACACACACGACGCGTTCAAACAACAACGCGTATTAGTATTACGAAGAAGGAAAGTCAATGGGCACGTATATATTTCAAGCCGAGGTGTTTCTCTCTCTCTGTGGTATGTGGATAAGAAGACTCGATGTCTTCTTCTCTCGCCGTGCACAGACACACGCGGGAGCGCGAGTAAGCGAAACGAGTCGGCGGGCGCGAAACGCCCTCTCGCACGAGCTACGCTACCCCACAAAATAAACGAGAGAGAGAGACGAAGAAACCGGGCAGCGATTGGATGCGAGATGTGCTTTTTTTTTTAAATATTACTCGTAGTACGCGCGCGATGAGCGCGTTTGTTTACGTTAACCAACTCGGATCGCCTTTAGGTATTATCCCGTACGGATTTAACGCGACGTGCGAGGTGAAATAATGCGTCTTAATGTCCCACATGTTGGTCGCTTTTCGAAACGCCGGCATCGCGTATAACCGTTTCACGTACGCGCTGATGTTCTTATACTCGCGAATGCATTTTTTGTTCGTTTTAAAGTACACGACGTACACCTCGTCGAATCGAACTAACGTTTGGAACACCCGAACGTCGATTTCGGTGACCTCGTCGTCGCTCACCAAAAACTTCATCTTCGAACGCTCGAGAACGCTTTCCAATCTCTCCAAACCTTCGTATAACTCTTCCACGGCTTCCTCGTACGCCTCTTGCGTCCGCGCGAACCCACACTTATAGACGCCGTTATTAATCGCGCGATACGTCCACTCGTTCATCTCGTCAATCTCTTTTCGCTTACTCTCCGGGTACAAATCTAACGTCGCGTTCTTCGCGAGCGGTTGAAACCGCGCGTTCAAATCTCGAATAATCTCGCTGCTCTCGTTGTTCACGATTCGCTTTTCAGTTTGATCGTACAAGATTGGTACCGTAAACGGACCTTTGTACGAATTGTCGTGCTCTTCGTAGAAATCTCGGATGGAATAAAACTCCGTCTTCTTCGTCTTCTTCGGGTCCTTCCTCGTGTGATACGCTTGCACCTCGAATTTCGCGCTTTCAATCCCGGACAAATGTTGAATCCATCGACAGTTCTCGTTGGGAAAAACCCACCCGGCGTGTCCATCATCTTCATCCGTATCCTCCTCGTCGTCTTTTCCTCTTTTTCTTCTCGTTTTCTGCCACGTCGGGTGCACGATGTCCACCTCGATTCCATCGTCCAATCCTTTCAGATAGAGGACGGAAAGACATCGCGTCGCCCACGGGCAGGCGTAGGAAACGATGAGTTTGTATCGGTTTTTTTCCGAAACGATATCTGAAACGCGGTCTCGGAAACTGGATTCGTTTCGTGCGAACCTGCCTTTCCGGTCGACGGCGGCGACTGCCGTGTGTCGTTCTCCGTCGTTGGTCATTTGGATGTGACGAACACTCTCGAAAGTTTTCCAATTCATTTCAACGAACGCTTCTTCATTCTCTTTCGCGCGCGAAAGAGAGAACGAGTGACTACTTCTGCGACAAAAACAACGACGCGACGATGCGCGCTGCACTTCTGAGGAGGATGACGACGACAAAAACGACCAACACCATCACGGCCGCGCGGTATTGTTGTTCATGTTTTCTCAACGCGAACACCCATCATCATCACGGGAACAACAGGAAACGAAGTAAAAGAGGACGACGAACACTCGCGTCGTTTACGTCGGATACCACGACTACGACGACTACGACGAATGCACCGTTGCGAATTGTAAGCTGGAACGTCAACGGATTACGCGGAACGATGAAAAAACACCCACACTTCGTGAAAGATTTATACGAGAAGACGAGATTTGACATCTTGTGCGTGCAAGAGACAAAGATGCAAGAAGGGAACGTAGGGGAAATGGTAGCGGTAATCGAGGATGACGAGGATGAAAATGATGATGATAAGGGACCAGGAGGCCTGCATCATAATCAAAACGATCAATTAGCGGCGTACTTTTCATGTTCAACAGCGAGGAAAGGGTACTCGGGCGTGGCCATGATCACTCGTCCAGATGTGAAGTTTACGTCAAAACCGCGCGAAGGGTTTCACCAACGCGCGTTAGACGAGGCGGATTTCGAAAAGACGGAGGAAAACTTGGAGGCGTTTCATTTGTTCAATCGAGAAGGGCGGGTGATGACGTGCGAGCTCGAGAAAGCGGTGATTATAAACACGTACGTTCCGAACAGCGGCGAAGGGTTGAAACGGTTGAGGGAAAGAATCGAGGTTTGGGAGCCGGCGATGAAAGCGCACGTCTCGTGTTTGAGGGAAGATATGATGAAAGAAGAAGAAGAGAAAGCGATCGTTTGGGTGGGGGATTTCAACGTCGCGCACGAGAAGCGCGATTTATGGGGAAATTGGACGCAAAACGAAACGAGCGCCGGGTTCACGCCGGAGGAACGCCTCGCGTTTTCAAACCAACTCAAAGACTTACGTTTAACCGACTCGTTCCGATATCGACACCCAACCGCGGACGACAAGTTCACGTATTGGTCATACAGAGCCAAAAGCCGAGAGCGAAATCGCGGCTGGCGCATTGATTACGCCTTGGTCAGCGACACTATGAAAGAAAATATCAAAGACGCGTTCATCGTCTCCGACTTTCTCGGAAGCGACCATTGTCCGTTAGGCGTTGAACTTCGCGTGTGATGATGAAAATTGACGACGCGCGTTCAATAGTATTCAATCGTCTGTGTCATCATCCCGTCTTCGTCGTTCGTTCGTTCGTTAAAAGAGAGTTTCGCTCGAAAGCGATATAACGAGATGATACAGACTTAGCGTTATTATTTTGTATAGACTTATTTCATACGTAGCCTTCTTCGCGTAGAATACACGCAGTAGTCCTCCTTTACGCAAATTTGAATTTTCCTCACTTTTGTCTGTCGTTGAAACTCCTTTTAACGCTCTCGTTTGTCTTCTTTTCTTTCTCGCTCTTCCTTTAAGAGAGCTACGAGGACGACCAAGAAGCGATGAGAAGCGATGATGACAACGAAAAGGACACCAACGCGTCGTTTTTGTCGGGAGAGACTTTGAAAACATCGACGACGACGACGCGGAGAGATGCGTTTTTACATCGTCGGAACAAAGAGCTGTTTGTTGTTGAATGCGCGCGACGTTTTGTGAACAACGCGAAATCGACGAGTCGTGCGAACAAAGATTCTACAAAAGACGACGACGATGCAAATGTATCATCCATTTCGTCGTCGTCTCGAGGAGGCGGAGATGATGGCGACGACGACGATATCTTCTTCTTCGACGCGATGTATAGTTCTGTGCACGAATCGGTGCAAAGATTGCTCGAGAGCGAGACGAGAGTGCAAAGTTTGCGAAGGAAACATCATCAGAGCGCGAGTAGCAGCAGCAACGACGATACCAGCTTCAGCGGTGCGGCGTTCGCGTTGGAAACGACGACGCCACCTGTGAAAAAGAGAGGCGATGGGAAAAGGAGCATGCTTCCGCAAATCGACGACTGCGCGCAGTTTCCGAGCTTGAGTTCGTCGCCGGTTGTCGCGACGACGCCGTTGGCGAAGAAATTGGGCGGGATGAGTTTGAATGGCAGCAGTAATAACAACATAAACGGAGCGTTGCCGTCGCCGAGGAGAGTGACGCCGTCGCCCGTATCGAATGGTGGTCCCGGAAGTGTGGAACGAGCGGCTTCACCGCCGGTAGTTTCGCCTTCTTCTTCGCAACAGCAACAGCAACAGCAACAGCAACAACTTCCGAGGAGTCAAAGCGGCGGCGTCGTAGGTGCACCGAGACGGATTCAACCGTCTCTGCTCTCTGGTTCATCAAATTCGAGTAATAGCAATACTTTCACGAATAAACAGCTGTCGCCGGTGCAGCAGCAGCAGCAGCAACATCAACAACAACATCAACAGAAGCGGATTCAACCAACCGCTGCAAAAAGCAACAACAACAACAACAACATTAACAACGAAGCGTCAGTCGAAACTCCTGAATATATCTTGGACTTGGCAAAAGCGTACGCGTTTGCGCTCGAGTGGTTCCATAACGGTGATATTGAAAAGTCCATCGTAGATGTTCTCAAAATGCTCTCGATTTCTCCGGATGCGTTTCCGTTTGGCGTTAGTCCGGGCAAGGAAGCAGAAGAAGAGTTTGAAATTTTCCCATCCGGCGTGTTCGTTCGTAAATTTGCCGCGCTCGTTTTAGCCAACGCCGGGACGCTTCCGTTTTCTCTCGGTCCAACAGCACTGGAGGCATTATCTGAATCTGAAGCGGTAAAAGCGCACGCGCCAATGTTGGCGCAAGAGTGCGCAAACTTTCTCTCCGCGCTCGCAGCGTCTGCAACAACCGTAACAAAAATATACGACGACGCGACACCTTCGGCTTCATCGCGAAAAAGAAACAACAAACGCGGAGAAACAGATAATGGCAGAGGGGGAGCCGTCGGTACACGCGCAGATGTAAGTTCGGTTCGTAATCCAAGCAATAAATTTGGATTAGTGTCCAGAGCGAACGCGCACGCTCGCGAGAAATGGCGCGACCAACTCGTCGCTTTGCTCTCCCCGGATGCCAAATTCAACGCGTCTTCGTTCATGGCATCGACTGGTGCAACTGGCGCGCCGCCGTCTAAATATTATCACCAGAACGCCGCGAACGCGTTCGCGAGAAAGTGCAGAGAAGTTTTCGATTCGGCAAAATCTAAAGAAGACGCCAGATGGCTCGCGGATGTTTTCGTACGAAAAATGTTGAAAAGTGCCGGCGAAGGCGAAACTGAGGAAGATATCGGAGCCGCAGTGTCGGCGGCGAAACTATCGGCGTTGCGAGAGCGTTTGATGGGTGGAGGTGGAGTCAGTACTAGTGCTGGCGCGCAACATCAAAATCCTCAACGTCATAACAACACGCACGCGAATGGAAGAAGTAGTAGTAGTTTAGGCAGAGGTAGTAATAGTATTTTAGGCGGAGGTAGAGGAGTCCATCAAGGAAGAGGAGGAGGAGGAGCGGGTGGAAGAGGTGGAGGAAGAGGGAATCACCACGTTGCACCGACACCACTCGCTTTGCATCAGCAACAAAGTAACGAAACATCCTCATCGACGACGACGACGACGACGACTACGCAAGAATCATCGTTCGCGGCAATGTTTCAGCCAGCTTTTCGACCGTACGTGTGCGTATTGGAAACGGCAGATTCCGCTCGTTTCTCCGCCGCGGTGTCTCGGTCACTCGCGGATGCGCTCAAAGCGCTCGATAACAATTACGCCGCGTCCGTGCGTAAAGGCAAAGGAGAAGATGGAGTGAGCGAAGGAGGTGAAGAAGTGGACGATATTTTGCGTTCGTTCGGGGTGAACCCGAAAGATTTCACCGCTCGCGCTCTCGCGGCAAAGTGTTGCGGCAAATTTCTTGGTCTTTTACGATTTTGCTTAGACGGTTACTCTTCGATCGTCGCTTTCGACGGATTACCTACAATAGAACTTTGCGTGGAGAGCTTGCGCATTGCAACTGCCGAAAACGAGCTCATGCTCACTCTCCCGTGGGTATCGGAGTATGTGAAATTCACGCCGTGGGAAGACACGGAAGAAGCGACTTTAGTGTTTTCTTCGAAAGGCTTCGTCGATTTAACGTCCTGGTTCCGTTCGGCTTCGAAAAGTGCAAAGCTGTGCATAGTTAATACTAGTAATGGAAGTAATGGTGCAACTGGTTCTGCGCCATCTCGGTCTCTTCGATCTGTCGAGGACGTTTCATTGATATCGGCGGTGAGCGTTCGCATGATTCGACATCTCGTTCGAGAAACGCTCCATTTCAAGGCGCCAACGACGACTGCGAAGTCGTTGGAGTACGCAAAGTTAGCTTCAACGTCGCAGTCGCATCCCGCGGGACCCGTGCCGAAAGCATTCCTCGCAAACGCTTTCGACAAAGTAAAAATTTCAGTGGAAGAGAATGACGTGCTCGCGGAGTGGGGGTCTAATTCCGCAGCGGGCGGACATGATTTTACGCCAAACGTCATCGACGATTCCTTGTTGCAAAAATTGATTGGCGTTGACGTCGAGAGATGCATCACGGCGTTGCGAAACGACGACGCGATATCAAATCGATGGAGCCAGGAAGAAATCGAATCCATTGAGAGTCAAATTAGTACGCATCAAGCGGCGGCAATTTTACCGTCGAAGCAAGAACAAGTACGCAAAGGAGAAGACGAAGGAGACCGACACCGGGTCGTTCCAGTTCCCGTTCGAAAGATTGCGCCCGTCTCGGCGACTGCACTTTCGTCTACTTCGCCTCCTACGAAGATTACATCCACAAAAATGGCGGCGCTCGAAACGAGTCCATCGTTGCCGTCCGTACCGTCCTCGTCGACGGCGAATCCAACTCGAAGTTTACAACGCGCGTTTCTCGCGGCGAATCCTCGACACAAAAATATCGTCGACTTTACCGTCGACGCCGCGGTATTAGCTTCGGTGGACCACGCGGTGCGACACGAAATACCAAACGCGTTGAAGTGCGTCTCGGAGACGCTCGATAACGCGTGCAGACTAGCTGCGACTGTTTCCGCGGCTGAACAGAAAAGATTATTTATGAATACGAATACGGAGCACATTACGCAGAAGAAGAAAATGGCCAAACCAACGCTGGAAGATGCGTGGAGTTCGGCATTTGAGACTGCAATTGAACGCGCGACGATGTTAGCTCTTCGAGAAATTGGAGGCGTCATCGAGAAAAGAGCTGCGGACGATGCGGCGAAAAGAGCCGGCGCGGCTGCAGCCGCGTTGTTACGCGAACCCTCGGACGACGACGACGGCGACGACAAGAATGATGGCAAGATGAAAAAGAAGTCGAGAGCGCCTCTGTCTCCGGAAGCCTCTGCATCTGCAGCTGTCGCCAGAGATGCTGCCAGACAATCCGCCACGGAACGCTCTAGGTTATCGGCACCGTTCGAGCTTCGCAAAGCCATCGTTGATGAGGCGTCGCGAAAATTGCGCGTGGCGCTGAAAAATCTCTCGAGCGACGAACGAGGAGAAGACGGGGAAGACGAGGAGGAAGAAGAAAACAATTCGGTCGTTCAAAGAGAGAGGAAGAACACCACCCCCCCATCGGCGATGATTATCAATGCTAATGAAAAGGAGACATGCGACGAAAACGACGAAAACGACGAAAACTTAGTCGCCGACGTCCAATCAGCGGCTTTGAGCGCCATCGCGAGAGCTTTATCCGAAGCGCAAGGTTGGGCGCCAGGATCACTCTTGGCAGTATCGCGAGAACTTGCAAACGCTCGAAACCCAGGCGACGAAGTAGGTGCCAAAGAACTCGCGAGGATGTGCGAGAACTGTTCGAATTCAATTCGTTCCGTGTTGGCGTTGGATGAGAGTTGGAGAGACGCGCTGTTCGCGTCGCAGCAGCAACAAAAGCAAAACGCGGCGGCAGTCTTGTCTTCGTCGTCCGCTATGTCGCCATCAGACGCGGCACTCGGGCCGAACGCCTTATCGACTGCTGCGGCACTGCTCGCAAAACCGTCCGATGCGCCCGGAAAAGCGTTCAAGAAGAACGCAGAAGCTGGTCGACCGAGAGACGCGTTGGCGAGAGCCTTGTGCGCGCTCGCTCGCGCTTCCATGGCGCTCTTCTTAGCGCCTCCGCAACCGGCGTTGATTAAGCCCGACCGACACGGTGGCGTCTCTCTTTCGAGCGCGTTAGTTTCTTCTGCGGCTGCGAGCAGTGGTGCAGATAACAACAGCTCGAACAGTAACGCCGCATCGGGTGGTAACACGGACGGTACGAAGCAAAATATCGGGTGGGGCGTCTCTCGCGACGGCGTGTGCGAATCCGTTCGTTTGGCCGTCTTGAACGCCTTCGCGCTGGCGTCTCCGATTTTGGAAACTTTGGACGCCTTCGCTCCACCCGACGCGATTAGCGTCTGGAACGAAGTCTGCGGCGAACTCCTCTTCCCGAAGAACTGGATTCCAGTCTTGAGAGTGTTCCCGCATTCGCCATTCGCGCAACTTCGAATCGAAACCATCGTCTGCGACGTGTTCGCTTCGGTTCCCGACGGCAAAGCCGCGACGCTCCGTTTAAAAAAGTTTCTCGAGACGCAGTTTGCTTTCTCTTCCAGCGAAGCGCCGCCTTCGGCACCTAATAAAACGACAATCAACGCCATGGGCACCTCCCTCCTCCTCCGCTTCCTCGTCAAACTTCTCGACGCTCGAATCGAACGATACCGAGAGGAAGAAGACAAAGAAGAAGAAGACAAAGAAGAAGAAGACAAAGAAGAAGAAGACAAAGAAGAAGAAGACAAAGAAGAAGAAGAAAAAAAGGCATCCTTCTCGAGAAAAAGGGACAAACTTCGACGACTCGAAGACGAACTGAAAGGTTGGGAGAAAATTCTCCCTTCGGCGCGCTTCGTCTCTCGAGACGGCCCGAACGCTCGCGCGCCTCATTTCGCGAGTAAGATCGAACGAAGGATTTTCGAGTTTTCGAAAATTATTCTTTCTTTGAAAGAGTGAGTCCTCCTCTTCTCCTTCTTCTCTGATGAAACCATCATTGTCATCGTCATCATCCTCAGCATCCTCTTTTGTCGATGAAAATGTTCATTGAAATAAAAATGTGAGTAAAGGAGAAAAATCGCCTCAAAAAGGTGACGTGTCATATCTACTAACTAATCTTTACCACAAATATGTTTACCACGACTACTACTTCGACCACACCAATCACCACGCAAAAGAGGACGACTCGTGAGCGAAACAATCGCGCTGTCGTCGTGACGAAATCGTTTTGGAAGAAAGAAGCGCCGCCTCCTCCGCCTCCGCCTCCGGCAAAGAAGAAAGGATTGTTTGGGAATTTCCAAAAGCCATCGGGTGATGTTTCCCCGGCTCAAGGAAAGACCAACACCGTGAAAGACGTGGAATACGCGTACGAAGAGACCAAGACGGAAGCGTACGCGAGAATCCGGAAACAACGAGCTTTGAAAAAAGCCGAGTTCGAAGCGCGCGAGAAAGGCGGCTTCTCGCAAGCGCTGTTTAAAGTCACCAGAGCGTTAGATTTCCAAGAAGATATCGCAGCTGACAGAGGCTTGTTGAGCGCGGCCAAGAGGATGAGGAAAGGCGAGTCGATGTCGACGGAGCAATACGGCGCGTTACGCAGGAAGGTTGGAGGGACGAAAGGAGGGTTTTTTGGGGAGTCCGTGGACGTGAAAGGTGAATATACCGATAGCGGGTGGACGAAGCGAGACGAGGACACGACGACGAGCGAGGTTGCGTACGCGCCTTTGCTCGGATTAGTTCTCGCGGGCGTCGTGGCGACGCTCGTTTTGGTCGTGCAACAAGTGCCGTAGTAGGATGATGATGATGATACTTTTCGTAGTGTTGTTGCGTGCTATTTATATCTGTACTAGTACTATCTATCTATCTATCTTTCTAAATTCATCTCTTAAAGTAGTGCTTTTTATATTCGTCCGAGTTGTACCAGTTCGCGACGCTGGCAACACCCTCTTCCAAAGAAATTTTGGCCTCGAAATCGAGAAGATCCTTCGCTTTGGTCACATCCGCGAACGTTCCGCCGACGTCGCCGGGTCTTCTCGGTTCGACGATGATTTTGATATCGTCGTCTGATTCAGACGATGTTTTCGACGATGCTTTAAGCTCCTCAGATGCGGCTTTTTGCACCGAACTCACGAGCCGTCTTAAAGTCACCGCTTCGCCTCTCGAAACGTTGACCGTTTCGCACGTCGACCCGTTTTCCCTCCACAGCGCTTTCTCGATCCCCGAACACACGTCCGACACGTGACAGTAATCTCTCCAACTCTCGTCACCGTCGCCAAACATCGTCAGTTTCTTTTCGCGATTTTCATCGTCTAACAACGTTTGCATGAAGCGAGTAATCGCCATATCCGGTCGTCCGTAATTCCCAAAACAGGTGAATATTCTCGTTATCGTTATTTTCCTCTCAATCTCCGTAAACGCTCGCGCGTAACTCCTCACCACCGCCTCGGCTGCAATTTTTGAGAGCGCGTACGGACTTTGCGGCATAGACTTCCCGTCGTCGCCCATGATCCCTTCATCTTCTCTCGATGGTTTTTTTCTCTCAAAATTATCCCCATACGTCGCGCCACTACTCAAGAACACAAAGTTCGCTTCAGAGCGCTTCGCGAGTTCAATCATAATCGCCGTCGTTTCAACGTTCGCTCGAAACGCCAGGGAAGGGTCCTCGAGCGTATCTTTCACGCCCGAATACGCCGCGCAATGGATAATGCCATCGATCGTTTTACATACGTTTGAATCATCCTCTGCATCAAAATCATTGTCCTTTGTCTTCTTCATCTTTCGCAACTCTCTTTCAATCATCGAAAGCTCAATTCCGAGCGAGATATCTCGATCGATGAATACAAACCTTCTCTTCCCAATGTGCACCAATCGATTCAAATTCGCTCTCTTATCTTCCTTTTTGTACGGACCTTTCTCCACGTCCAGAACGTCGATGCCAATAATAATCACGTTTTCGTGCACATCATCATCCTGGCTTCTGTTATTTCTTCTTTCGAGCAGATGAGAGACGAGATTGGACCCGATGAATCCTAAACATCCCGTTACCACAACAACTGTTTCCCCGAAATTCCTCTGCCCGGTCTCTTTCTCATCCTCGGAAGCAGCGAAAGCAAAAGCACTGAAGCGAGGACATCGTTCGCGTCTTTTTCTTTCCCCGCACGCGGAGGAGCGCTGAGTATCACCGCCGAAACGCAAAACACCCGGACTCAAAGGAATGCATTTGGAATGCATTTTAGGGGAAAAATTCGTCACTTCCCCTACTTTGCGCTTAATATTATGAAGAGAATGACGACCAGAAATGGAAGACAAAGAAGGTATTTCTCGGTGATGGTGGTGCTCGTGGTGACGTGCCTTCTCTGTCGCGGAGAGTTGCTTCGAAACGAGGAGGAAAAGGAGGAGGAAAAGGTGGTAAACATCATCGGCGCGAAATCGGCAACTCGTCGTTCCTTACTCGCGAGCAGCGCTTTGATGACATCCGGGAACGGAATACACGACACGAATACCACGCGTTTTCCTTCGACCAAAAGAGTAAAACGAAGGCGGATGAGAGAATACGAAAACGACGACAACTACCGATGGGGCCCTGTTGCGAGAGAGCGCGATGATGAGAGAGATAAAGAAGGGAAATTGGAAGCTTTGAGGGAAGATATTCGCCTGGAGACGAAGAAGTTGGAAATCGCTCTGAAAGAAGAGCGAATACTGTTTTCCTCAAATGATGAAGAAGCGTGGAGAAAACAAAAGGAAACGAACCAACGAGATGAACAAGAAGTGCAAGAACATGGAGGAGGTATTGAAAAGTGGCCACTTTTGAAACAACACGAGGAAATGTTCGAGAGGTTCTGCGGCGGCGAGGGAAGCGAGAGCGGCGCTGGATCGATGCGAGAGGCGATGGGAAAGTTACGGAAACAGGCGGAGTCGTACGACGAATCAGATTCAAACGGGAACTTGGTGATATTTGAGGCGTATAATCCGTTCTGGAACGGGTTTGGGAATAACATGAGGCGATGGTTGAACTTATTTGTGGTGGCGTCCAGATTTGACTCGTTCGCTTCGTATTTCGATTTCGGCGCGTGCGGGATGGAGGAGTACGGGAGAAACGCGGAGAACGACGGCGTCGAAGGGAAAACGTTTTATCGACGCGGGAAAGATGGGCAATCTGCGTGTCAGTTTGACCCCGGGATGTTTTTCAAAGGCGACGGTTTCGATTGGCAGTGGACGCCGAAACGGGCGAATGAAAATCCAGAACGGTTAAGTCTGGCGAGCGTGACGAGAAACGCGACGATTTTGTGCGAAGAAGACGTGAGCGACGACGTGAGAGATTGTAAATTGTACGACGATAAGGATTTGGACCATCGACGAAGACTTTACGACAACGGTGACGACGCAACGTATGTGGTGAAACCGTTGGCGAGTTCTGGTCGAATGTCGAGAGAAGAGATTGATCGAGCGGAAGGCGCCGAGGCAAAAATTAAAGCCGCCAACGCCGATTGGCTCAGAGAGTGGTTCAAAGAGGAAGTCGCACGCGACGTGGATCGAAAAGGAGTTCGGGTGAAACTCACCATACACGACGTGTTTGTCATGCAACGCGAAGGAGAAGTACTTTTTAACGTCTATGGCATCGACGGGGACGAGCCTCCGCCAGATTTAGGCGACCCGGAGTTGCCGAAAGCGTGCTACAATCGACATTTTTTCCGGCCTCGAGAACACGTAAAAGAGGCGATCGAGGAGGTGTTTGAGAAATCTTCTTCAAACGGCGGCGGGGACATGAAAAAGTGGCGCTCGTGCGCGGCGATTCATTTAAGGACTGGGTTTGCCGATCACCAAGCGCAATGGGTGGCAAAGTATCGTATGCTCTCTGAAAACAAACGCAAGGAGTTGGAGGCAAAGTACCCGTGTCGTTCGACCGCCGGCGGGAGCGAGAGAACCGCCGAGCGATTCGTGGACGCTTTGGACGAAACCTTTCGCAAGTGCGAACCGGATTACTCAAACGAACGAATATGCACGCTGTGGCACCAGAAAAATGAAATCACGAAGCACGTGAATTTGGATATTGAAAACGAGAGCAACGTATTGAACGGGCGGCTGAAAACGTTCGATGTCGTTCAGGATTGTTGCGGCAGTTCCTTTCGCGAGCCGGACGTTGCGGACGCGATGGAACGTTGCGGATTTGTTCCGGAAGGGATGTATCCAGAGTTGGAAGTGAAGAAGAAAAATGATGATTTTTCGTCAACCAGTCCAGTGAGAGCAGCGCTTACCTGCGCGTTGCGCGCGTCCAAATTTCACTTAGAGTCTCTCGTCGAGGAGGACAACGACAATTCAGACGACGACGATTCAGACGACGAAGCGTTTGGCGTCTTCCTTTTAGGGGATTCGCCAACCTTCATCAAAGCCGTTCCAAAATTACCAAACATCGGTAAATATTTCGCGCATCAACAAGATCCAGACACAGTTGGCGTCACCATGGGAGATAGCGATTGTTCTGGAACCTCCTGCGTCGTTCGAAAAAAGGGCGAGAAACATTTGAGTTGGATGCGTTCCGTCGTCGACGCCTACGTCGCGAGTTTATGCGAGGTGACCGTACAGCTTCCCGGGAGTAGTTTTGCCAACGGCGCTATTCACCAACTTCGCGCGCCTGGAAGGAACCGAACGTCGTCGGCTTTTCTGTGGAGTGGCGAAGTCGTCTTGGGACAGCACTTAGCGACCCGAGACGAAACGACGAACGAGATTGCGAGAGAGACAAAAATCGGGTACGACGGGAACCTCGAAAATTACGTCGCGCTCGGCGCCGCGCATTGTAAAACAATAGATTGAGATTTAGAGAACTAATGAAAGTAGAGGTCAAATAGAAACATAACATAGCGTAAAAGTTAGATATATAATCATACAGATAGCAACAACAACATAAAAAAAAACCTTCCTCCTAATCGATTGATTCCAAATCGCGATACGCAAACTCCCCCGCATTCTCTTCGTCCAACTCCTCGTCCTCGATTCTTCGATCCGGCAGACGCCCGATGGTAAAATCGTGCACCATCCTTTTCGGCGGACGTTTCGTGCTTTTCACCATGTACATCTTCGCGTCGTCGTTTTCTTTACCTTTTCGACGAACGGCAACTAAAGGCATATCCATGGCTCGTTCCGCGAGAGATGATGGAGTCATCGCCAGCGGATTCGCTTCGTCTTCGTCGTCGTCTAAAACGAACGTTTTCAACGCCTCTTCCAATTTCAATCGGTCTTCCTCTCCGTCTTTGCTTCCCCCTCCTTTCTCGTCTAAAAAATACCTCGCGTTCTCCGGGTACGTCAAATACTTCTCCCCTTTCATCGTTTTCCCTCGCCTGTCTAACTCTTTAATGCGTTTCTGGACGTCTTTACCTCCGATTAAATCCGCGACTTGGTCTCCGCAATCGATTTCGGCGTAAATTTTCGCCAAAGCGTGTTCGATGTCCTCCAACTCCCTTATGTGTTTATTCCGTTCGGAAACTTCGGTTTTATACCCGTGGTGTTTCGATGAAGACGTGGACGCGTACTCCTCGTAATCGACTTGCAAGTGCGCGTACATCTTGGTCGTTTACGTCGTCGGTCAAAGTGATCAGAGAATTGGAGTTTCTTTTTGTGGCATTTTGAAAAAAAAGCGTTTTCGTATTTATTAGTACAAATTATACAATGTACATACTACGCGTAAGAAGAGTAATCTTTAATCTCTCTCTCTCTCTAATTTCCTCTCTACTTCCGCGACTGTTTCTACGATCCGTCTGGCTTTCAGTTCAACTTCCCCCCACTCTTCGAGCGGGTCGCTCAAACGCGTGATGGCGCCGCCGGCGCCGATTTTCATTTCGCCGTCTTTATACGTGACCGAACGAATGACCACGTTCGCGTCGAAGGCTTTGTTGCGACAGGACCAAAAGCCGACGCTCCCGGAGTACATCTCGCGGGGTTGTTCGTTTTCGAGTTCGTGTATGATTTGCGTGGTTCTGTATTTCGGCGCGCCAGTCATGGAGCCGGGAGGAAAGGCGAACTGAAACGCGCGAATGGGCGAAATCCTTTTGTCGTTGTCGTCGGCGTTGCCGTCTGCATGATTTTCACCAGAGGACGTCGACGGTAACGTCCCGACCACCGTCGAGACGAGTTGGTGTACCGTTCGATAACTCTCAATCTTTAACAAACCCGGTACTTTCACCGTGCCCACCTCACACGCCAAGGACAAATCGTTTCGCAAGAGATCCACAATCATCAAATTTTCCGCGTTGTCCTTCACGGACGTTTGTAAATCGCGCGCAGCTTTGACGTCTTCTGCACACCCGAGCGGTTCCACGCGCGCGATGGTTCCTTTAATAGGTTTCGCTTCCAAATTGCCATTTTGGTCGCACCGTAAAAATCGTTCGGGCGAGGCGCAGCACACGTACATGTCCGAAAAATGCGCCTTCTCTTCGCCCGCGCCGTTTGAAAAGTCAAAAAAAGCCGCATACGGCGCTGGATTGCGTTCGCGCAAAGCGTAATACAACTCTCGATACAGGTGACGGGTTTGTTTGTATGCACCCACATCTCTGCGCGTTAACGCATTCGTCAGACAAACTTCGTACGTGTGTCCGTCTAAAATGCGTTCTTGCGACGTTTTAATTTTCTCCATGTACTCCTCTTTATCGTCGCGCCATTTGAATCCAATAGACTCTGCTAACTGCGTGCAGTTTTGAGTCACCACCGTCTTTTTCGGCATCTCGTCGGCGACGTGTTTCACTTTATTCAGAAGGCTCCGATTAATATCTAGAGTTGTGGTCGCGAGCCATTCCAACGCCTCGAAGAGATCCTCCGTTTCCGGTCCATCTTCGGTGAGCGTCATCGCGTACACCATCTTCTTCTCGTGGTCGACGACAACCGCTTGGTCTACGAAATATAACGCCGCTTTCACCATAGTATTACTATTACTCGACGAGTCGTTTGCAAAGAAAATGGGCGAATCGCACTCCTCGCGCGTTTCGTACGACAGCGAACCAACGAAGCCGCACGCGAAAAGCAACGCCTCTGGTAGCCCTTTCACGCTTTCCCCATCCTTCACCGCGTTCACCTCGTCCACGATGCACGTGGCAAAATTCTCTTCGGAGACGTTAAATCTCTTCAACTCTTCGTCCATGTATTCTAGAATGCTGCCGTTTCCTCCGTGATGATAACTTTTCACGATTTCGTCTTGGTTATTCATGACGACCAGTTTGCCGTTCATTCGCGCTTCTACGCGTCGCCACAGAGGACCACCTTGGCACCCCATGACACTAAATCGCCCTCGCGGCGTGTCGTTGTCGCCGTTGCTGTCGTTAGTACCACTACTACCGTCTGCGGTAGCAGAATCCAGCCAAAATGCATTTTTCTTATCGCTAAATAACGTCCTGAACACATCTTCAGAGCGCGTGGGCGAATCGAGAAGCGAAACTTCCCGGGCGTGTAATCTGTACGCGCTTTTCTTCTGTTTCTTGTTACTACTTTTGTTGCTACTCTTCTTATCCTGTGTCTCCCTCGAAGCGTTTACGAGCTTCATCAAGACAGTCTTCCGTTCCTCGCTTATTGTTGTTGTTGTTTCATTCCCTTCTTCTTCCTCTTCCATCTCGCCTCTCTTCTCTTTCCAATAGGCGTCCGCGATGTCCATGAAATTCTTCACGATTGTTTTCCCGTGCGGCTCGGTACAAATAGACTCCGGGTGAAACTGAACGCCGTATTGCGGATACACCTTATGCCTCAGCGCCATCACCGTCCCTCCTTCCTCTCCTCCTCCTCCTCCTCCTCCGTTTTCTTTCTCGCTCTCGACGACATCCGCCCACGCCAACGCCACGAGCTCTTCTTCTCCTCTCACTTCCTTCTCCGCCTCCTTCCTTTTCCCAGGGAACAACGCCTCGAGCGAGTGATACCTCGTCGCCTTGAACACCCTCGGCACGCCCTTAAACAACAACCCTCCTCGACGACTTTCTTCTTTGTCTTCTTCTTCTTTAACTGTCACCTCGGACACTTCCCCGTGCTTCGGATGTCTCGCGCGGACGACATCCCACCCGTATCGAAACGCGATCGCTTGGAACCCAAAACAGACGCCAAATATTGGCACTCCTCGAACGAGTTCGTCTTTTGCATTTAACAACGCATCCACGACGCCCGAATCGCAAATGCCGCTCGACGGCGTCCCCGGCCCCGGGGAGATGACGATTCGGTCGATTAAGTGCTCCTTCACGAGAAACCGAATATCTGAGACAGAAATGGCGTCGTTCCTTACCGTCAGAGGAAGAGAACTATTATCTTGACACTCGGCGATGACGTGCGCGAGAATGTTCGAGTACGAGTCGTAATTGTCGATGAGTAACGTCCGAGAGTGGTGCTGTTTGTCATCATCGAGACGAGAACAGTTGGCGGCTTTCCCGTCGTTGGGGAAGTCATCCGTTATGGTGTCGACGCTTTTAAAGCCGCTCATACCGTTTCACGAAGACAGATGATCCGCGCTCTGATTAGCACCGCCACTGCCCTCTCTCAAACTGTGTTTCGTGATGATTTTGCATCGTACACGCGCGATACAGAGCCCGCGAAAGCGCACTCGTAGTAATGCGGTTTGTTGCTTTATCCAATCTTCAAAGTTTTTCCTCATTAGAGAGAACTCTCTTTACCTCTCTCTCTGAGTCGCGATACCGAAGCAATTCTCTCCTCCTTTTGCGCCTCCTCATCGTCTCGACGCGCACGACGAGGACATTCACCATTTACAGAGAACGCGCGTCGTAAAAGTCCTCGCTTTTCTCCTCATCAGAACAGACACACCATGGGTGTTTCCCCAACTCCGACGAGTCAAAACGTCGGCGAAAAACTCATATGGATTGCCATCTATTCGCTCTGCTCGTCCTCCATGCTCGTGGTGAACAAACTCGCAGTCGCGGCGATCCCGTTACCGACGGTCGTTTCCGGCGCGCAGCTCGTGTCGAGCGCGATCGTGCCTCTTTTGATGCAACTGTGCGGGTACTCGGTGATTGGAAAAATGACCTACGCGAGGTCTCTCCCGTACGTGGTGTATACTTCCATGTTCGCCGCTGGGTTGTTTGCGAACATGAAAGCGTTACTGCTGACAAACGTCGGGGCGGTGATTGCGGCGAGGTGCTGTTTGCCTCTCATTGTTTCAGTGATTGAGTATTTCTTCATGGGGAGAAGTTGGCCGAATAAACGATCGATGGTTTCGCTGGTGCGTGTTTGGTGTTGGTGTTGTTCTTTCTCGCGCTCGATTTTTCTTCTCCTCAATCTTCTGTTCTTTCGGTCGTTGACACTCAGTTCTTCTCTGTTTCTTCTGAAACAACGTTATTACATTAATAGGGTGGCGTCGTCTTCTTCGCTTACTTGTACGTTTCCCAAGACTCCGGTATCGCCGTCGAAGGTTCCGAAGGGTTCGTCTGGCTCTTCATCTGGTGGATGCTTTTGGCGTTACAGATGACGTATGGAAAATGGATGACCAGCGCGATTGAGATGACCCAATGGGAGCGAGTGTTTTATACGAACGCGTTTGCGGTGCCTCCGAATATGTTGATTTGGTATTTTAGCGACGATTCGAGTCCGGCGAAAGCGCACGTGATGGACCGTTTGGACTCGTACCAGAAGAACATGTTGTTGTTGTCGTGCGTCATTGGGGTGTGTATTTCGTACAGTGGGTGGCGGTGTAGAACGGTAGTCACGGCGACGACGTTTACGTTAGTTGGGGTGGTGAATAAGATGGCCACGATTGCGTTTACGATGATTGTGTGGCCGAAAGAGACGACGTTTGCGAAAGTCGTCGTGTTGATTTTTTGCGTGTTGTTCGGTTTGTTGTATCAGGAGGCGCCGATGAAGGCGAGAAAGGAAGGGATGATAGAGGGAGGGAAAAGCGCGACGGAGAGTAACATCGTGAGCATCAGGTCACCTAGACACGTGCACGCAAAGTGATAGATTATATATTTGTTGTTGTACTTTTACTACTACTTTTTGCTTTTTTATCGCCGTTTTCTTCGGAGGCAAACACAGCTTTCCTCTCTCTGTCTCTGTCTCTGTCTCTCTCTCTGTGTGTGTGTGTATGTGCGTGTCTTTTATTAAAGCAAAGTAATCTTCTTCTTTCAACAACAAAACTTTATTATATTGTACTAAATGTCTTTTTTTTATTCCTCGGGCTGCGGATTTTGGCTCTCGTCCATATCGCTCGTCCAAAGCGTCAAGTTATCTCTCAACAATTGCATAATGAGCGTGGAATCCTTATAACTCTCCTCTCCTAACGTGTCCAATTCAGAAATGGCTTGATCAAACGCTTTTTTAGCCATTTGACACGCGCGTTCCGGCGCGTTTAAGATTTCGTAATAAAACACGGAAAAGTTCAACGCTAAACCGAGTCGAATCGGGTGCGTGCTCGCCAACTCGGCTTCCGCCGTCGCCTCCGCGGCTTTATATGCCAACAACGTTTGTTCCGCGGCTTCTTTTCGCTCCGCCCCACCTTTAAACTCCGCCAAATATCGCCAATAATCACCCTTCATTTTCTTATAAAACACCTTCGACTCTCCATCCGCGCACCCATCCTCCAAATGCTCTTTAATCAAATCCAATATCCTGCCGCAAATCGTCGTCAACTCTTCCTCCACGTTTGCTTTATAATCTCTTATTAACTTACACGTTTCCGAATTCGCGCCCGATTTACTCTCTTCTTTCGTTTCAATTGATGACATGATTCTCCACGACGCTCTTCGCGCGCCGATGACGTTTTTATACGCCACCGACAACAAGTTTCGCTCCTCCACGGAGAGTTGCTCGTTCGCTCCCGTTTTTGAGGCGACCTCGGACATGTACTCCATCATTTCATCGTATCTGTGTTAAAATATTTCCAAAGAAAGAGAGAGAGAGAGAGAGAGAGAGAGAGAGAGAGAAAATGCGTCAGCCTTTCGTGCTTTAAGCAAACGAGGAGAGAGAGAGAGAACAAGGAGAGGAATAAAAAATGTATCATCCCTCGCGAAACGCGCGAAAGAAGGTTTTGTGTTGGTTCACACGTGGCCTTTATTCATCGCCTTTTCGGCAGAAAAAAGAAAAAACTCTCTTTCCTCTCGCTTTTCGGTCGCTTTGACAGACATCTCTCTCATCACCATCGGGTTGTTTCAATATTCCCTCTTCTTACGCGCGCGAGAACACAAAGCCGGCGCTTCCGAAAAAAAAACGCGCGCGAACGCGGTTTCGACACACGGAAAACGAGTTCTCTCGCGCGAAATTGCACTCGCGCGCGCCGCGTTCCGTTCGCGTTTCCCTCTTTTACTCTCAAAAACAAAATCAAACACACGCCAACTCCGCATCATCGGATGAAAAGTCGTTACGCGAGTTGACTTTTTGTCTCTCCGTAAAAGAAAAAAAAAAATGAAAACGCGAAATCAAAATCGTCGCTCGAAATCCACCCTCAAAAACCAACGCGCGACGCGTAAAAGCGCACAAAAGACGTACCTCTCCGCTTGCTCGGCCAGTTTCGCCTTGAACACGAGATCGTCGCGTTCCATTTTGACTCTATGTGATGCGTTTGTGTGTATATTTCGTTAAAGCGCGAACGATGTGATTTTAGTCTATTTATGAGCTGGAATCGAGCGAAAGTACAACTGAAGAGAGTTCGCGCAAAAAAAAGACAAAAAAACTTTACTTGTGTGTTTTCAAAGCAAAATTTTGAAGGAAAAAAAATTCAAAATCACTCTCGTCTCACTTTCGTTTGTTTCTAACACAAAAACAGACTCGTGTATACTACACAAAAGATAAAAAGATGACGACAGAAGAGAAGACGAAAGAAGAAGAAGAAATCGTCCCGACGAAAACCGCAGGCGCGATCTTATTCTGCGGATGCACGGATTTCAAGAACGTCGGACGGACGAAACAAATCGACGAATCGGTGTTTGCGAACGTGAACGTCCCTTCGAAAATTTCCACGTTTGAGAATGAAAATGATTTGGAGTTTACATTCATCGCGTCCGGTTCCGCGGCGGCACACAACGTGGCCATCGATACGAAAGGGAGGTTATGGGCGTGGGGGAGGAACGAGAACGGGCAGTTAGGGACCGGGGATAAAGATAACAGGAACGCGCCGAGTGTGGTGAAAGGGATTCACTTTGGCGAGAATGCAGACGGCGAGGGCGAGGAGGCGGTGAAAATCGTTTGGGCGGCGTGCGGGAAGAACCACACGATTGCGATAGATTCAGAAGGTGGGTTTTACGCGTGCGGGTCGAATAAGTCCGGCCAACTCGGGGTTCCCATCACGTGGTCGAGGCAGAAGAAGAACGTGGACGACGAACGCGTGGAGTTTGTGAAGAGCGCGAGCGCGACGCAGGCGAAGTTCGTGAAAGCCACGTGCGGGGTGGATTTTACCGTGTTGACCGACGCGGATGGGAAGATGTGGTCGTTTGGATGCCCACAATACGGACAGCTAGGCCACGGGGACGATCACGAGTACAACATGAAGGAAGGCACGGTGAAGTTGGCGTACGAGCCGCAACCGACGCCGAAGATGATTAGGAGCGGAGATTTGAACGCGGAGAAGGATTATAAAGTCGTCAAAGTGTGCTGCGGACACAATCACGTGGCGTGCTTTTGCGAGGACGGGAAACTTTACACGTGGGGGAACGGTGGTTACGGCAGGTTAGGCCATCGCGTGCAAAAAGACGAGTTTTCACCGAAAATGGTAGAAGTTCAAGGGGGCGATAGAAACTTGATCCCGAAAGACGCCATTTTGGCGTGCGGGAGTACCGCGACGCACTTTTCCGCGTGCATGGGCCAGTTATACGCGTTCGGAAAGTTGAAAGTGAGCGGCGATAACACGATGTACCCAATGCCGCAGATGGATTTACAAGGTTGGGTGTTGAGAGATTTCGCGAGTGGCGCGGTGACCTTCGCGACGTGCCAAGACGAGATGACCGTGACGTGGGGCGCCGGCGGGTACGGCGAATTAGGCTACGGGCCAGAAGGAAAAAAATCGAGCGCGTGCCCGGATGTGGTGCCGTCATTGCAAGGGAAGAGAACGATTATGGTCGCGTGTGGGTTAGGACAGACGCTGTTTTTGGTGAAGAGCGAAGACGTGAAGGAAGGCGTGCCGGTGTTCGAGCCGTTGCCGGAAACGAAAGGCGGAGAGAAGAAGAAACAAGGCGCGCATTTGATCAAACCAGGGGGTGCGAAGAAAGCGAAGAAGTAATCGCCACCGCGCGTGTTGATGTGTCGTCTCACGTGTGTGCGTGTGTGTGTGTATGTGTGTGTGCGTCATCATTATATAAAATGGACCAATTATTATTTTAATTAAAAATTTTATGAAGTCAGTTGAAATAAACACAAACCCGTGGTCTACGCACGGACTTTTTACCAATAATATAAAACGTCATCAGTATAGTAAGTAACCACACATACGCACGCGCAAACGCGTTCATTCGTTCGATGCATTTAACTCAAACCCATGATTTGTTCGGTTTCCGTGTCGACGCTAATCTCGTAATACGCCGGTCTGGTCGGTAACCCCGGGATGGTAGGGAACGCGCCGACGAGCGGTACTAAAAAGCCAGCCCCGGCGGATAATCGCAAGTCACCAATCGGTAACGTGAATCCAGCCGGCGCGCCTTTCATGTTCGCGTCGTGCGAGAACGAGTATTGCGTCTTGGCCATGCACACCGGCAAGTGGCCGAAACCTTGTTCCGTGAACAAAGCAATCTTCTCTTTCGCTTGCTCGGAAAACTCCACCCCGCCGGCTCTGTAGTATTCCTTCGCGATGTGTTCCACTTTCTCTTCGATACTCATGTCTTCCGTGCTGTAACCGAGCTTAAACTCGCTCGCGCTCGCGTTTTCCTCGCACACTCTCGTGACAGCTTTGCCCAACTCGGTGGCGCCCAACCCGCCTTCGGCGTGGTGCGTGCAAATTTCAACTGCAGACGCGCCCGCCGCTAACGCAGCTTGTCTAATCGCTTCGTGTTCCGCCGGCGTATCCGTCGGGAACGCGTTAATCGCAATAACCACTGGAATTCCAAACGATCTCGTGTTTTCGATGTGTCTGGTCAAGTTCGAGCACCCGTCTTTGACCATGTTCACGTTTTCTTCCAAGTACGCGAAATCGAGCGGCTTACCCGCTTGTACCGCCGGCCCGCCGCCGTGGCATTTCAACGCACGAACCGTGGCAACAATAACCGCACAGTTTGGTTTAAGCCCTGAGGATCGGCACTTTAAGTTGACAAACTTTTCCAAACCAATATCGGCGCCAAAACCGGCTTCCGTGACCACGAATCCGTCTTTACCGACCATCGACAACGCAATCTTATCGGCGATAACGGAGGAGTTCCCAGTCGCGATGTTCGCGAACGGACCAGCGTGAATCAACACCGGCGTTCCTTCCAAAGTTTGCATCATCGTCGGTTTAATCGCTTCCAACATCAACGCCGTGACCGCACCAGTGACGCCCAAATCGTCGCAGTTCACCGCCTCGCCCGATTTGCTCGTTCCGACAATCATCTTCCCGAACCTCTCGTCCATATCTTCCAAGCTCGTGCACATGGCCAACACCGCCATAACTTCCGAGGCGACCGTGATATCAAACCCGGTTTGTCTCGTTTGGCCTTTCTCCGTCGGCGACTCACCAATCGTTATTTGTCTTAAAAATCGATCGTTCATATCGACGACTCTTCTCCACGTGACTTTATCGGCGTCCAAATCCAATCGAACAAATTTCGATCGTTCCTTTTCCGACCATTCGTCCGGGTTGGTCTTCTCAATACCTAAACGTTTCAATCGTCTGGTCATGTTTCTGGCAATCTTTCTCTCGCCTTTCTTGTTTGGCGGAAACAACCTCTTAAACAAAGCCTCGTCGCTTTGCGTGTTTTCGTGAAACATCCTCGTATCCACCGCGGCGGCAATCAAGTTCGTCGCGATACCTATCGCGTGAATGTCTCCGGTCAAATGCATGTTCATTTCTTCCATGGGGATGACCTGAGAGTACCCGCCTCCAGCGGCACCGCCTTTGATACCAAAAGTCGGACCCATCGACGGCTGTCGAATGCACGCCACGGCGAATTTCTCCAAATGCGCGCCCAACGCTTGCACCAATCCAATCGTCGTCGTCGACTTCCCTTCCCCCAACGGCGTCGGCGTAATCCCAGCAACGACCACGTAGTGTCCTTTATTCTCTTCCGTCATTTTCTTTGAGATCTTATCGGAAATTTTCGCCTTGTAATGCCCGTACGGCTCGTATTCCTCCATGGAAATTTTACACTGCTCCAACACGTGAGAGATGCGAAGAGGCGTCGCGGCTTGCGCCACCTCGATATCCGACGGCACCGGTTTCACGATGTTCTCCAGCTTCTTCCCGGGTAAACTCATACTTGCCGTTGCTTTCGTGGTCACAGAACTAAAACTTCTTCTTAAAACGCCCGAAACTCTCCGCGTCGACGACGATGAAAACGACTTTGGATACGATGAGATTTTCGCGATTTTAAACACCGCTTGTTGCGCGCTCATTCGACGGACAACAGAAAAGGGGAGTAAAGGAACGCGCGCGGGTTGTTGTTGTTGTGTGTGTGTGCGTGTGTATATGTATATATATATATATAAACCGCAAGAACCGCGCAGAGAAAGAAGTAAGTGTCTTCTTGTTTGTGTGAGGATTAGTTCAGTGGATAAATTGGAAAAACAAGTCTCTCGGTTGCCCAAAAAGGACCTCTCGAAAGGACAAAGGAGTCTTTTGTCTTTTCTGGCTCAAGGAACACGTCTCTCGCTCTCTTTCTCTCTTTGTCTCCCCAAAAAACTTATTATTCAGCTTACGTATAATTTCGAAATTTATATCTCCACTCGTATTCGCGCGAGCGTTTCAATTATTCTTATATTGCAACATCTTATTGATATATTGCAACAGTAATATTGCTCTGTAGTGTCCGTCGTCGTTCTCGTGACTAAAGGATGACGACGGAACCACCCAAGCTGGAGAGGAAGCTCACCAGAAGCGATAACTTCGGGAATAAATATCTCAAAGCGGTATCCTTACCCGTCGCGTGGTACGATTTCGACACCTTGAATCCGAACACCGTCCATCACGAGAAGCCGTTGAAGCTGACGTTGATTCTCATTCACATCGTCGGCCTCGCGGCGTTTGTCGGGCAGTGCGCGTATCATTACCTGGACACGATAAAGGAAACAACCGTTATGGCGAAGGATGTGGACGGCGTGTCCGGTTGGTCGTGTAAAACGCTCGTGCCGGATCCTATTTATAGTTTGAACATGTCGTATAACGAGTGCGTGAACGAACACTACGTGAAGCCAACGGTGGAGAACTTGGTGAGATACGGCTTATTCGGACCGTTGGTATTTTCGGGCTTCGACGGTGGTCAGCCCGAAGATTCATACGACGGTCCCTGGAATATGAGTACTGGGTTGAGATGGTCAATCAACACGATGACTCTGTATCACAAACCGTTCCCGAATCTTTCCGACGTCGTCTATACGTACCCGTCGACGTGTATCGTTCCGTTTTACGCAGGGTACGAAAAAACTGAAAAATTCAATCCTGAAGATGGGTACACGTCACCGCTGGAAATGCCTCTCTCAGAGGCATACAAACGAGGCTACGATTTTTTTAACGGCTACGGGTTCATCGGTTTAGGAAACAAAGAACCGGAATTCGATGATACGTGCAACGTCAATCAACCCTGGAATTGCGGAAAGTACGTTACTTTTCATCCGTCGAGCGAGACTGATTATGTCGCTCAGTGCAATGGTACCATTTCTGAGGAGGAGCAAGCGGACCTTTTCGCCAACGGCACCTACGCGTTTCCGCACGTTTTCGCGCAAGAGTTGAAGTGGAGCGCACCGGCGAACGCTCAACCGTACGTCGAAGAAGGCAAAGGAGATTACTTCGTCGTGTACAAACCAAAAACGGTGGGCATCACGCCGCTCTATCCGAAGACAACGACTCTTGAATTAGTCACGAACACGGCAAGTCCGAGAACTGCGACAACGTTTTTTGGCAAAGAGCGATGCAACTTTTACGAAAAACAAATCGCCGTCGAGGCCTTTGAATACATTTTTTCGTGGCCGAATTGTCATCCGTGTTCCATCTTCAAGCAAAATTCGCCCTTCTTCTGCGAACGCGACGTCCAAAAAACGTGGCTCAACATATTCGCCCTGAGCATTTCGAACACGCTGTTCGTGATGGGTATCATGATAACTTGGGCGCCGTTGCTTCTTCGAGTCTTTCTCGGGAAGTACGGATGATGTATATGCTCGTATTTAATTGACATTTATACTTTTAAAAGTTGTACCATTCTGTTACATATCTCCAAGTACACCACAATCCATAAAAAAGCGCATCACCCACACGCAATTATACTAAAGAGAAAGGACGCTCTGTATACACATGGTGGAGAGAAAAGAAGAAAAAGAGAGGAGGACGACGACGCCAAAAACGTTGTCGAACGCGAGAGTCGCGTTCGACGTCTCTTTGTTTTCGTGCGAGCGGTTTTTACGATCGAAACGCGTGCGAGCGCGGTTCGTTACGCCTTCTCCGAATGCTCTTACGAATGCGAGTGGTTTTGTCAGCGATGATGACGATGCCAACGATAAGCAAAACAAGAAAAACAAAAACAACAACGAGAAGAGGAGCACGGATGATGAAAGAGCGATCGCGTTCGTGGACGAGAGTTCGGGGGATAGTTTACGCAACGGCGTCGGGTTGAGCGCGTTTTTGGATTTGACGGGATGTTCGAACGTGGTGGATATGACGCCGACGGAAGAATTTTCGATGAAGGACGTGCGCTCGATACGAACCGGGGAGCGCGTGGCACCGACGGCACCGCTGGTGTTTTTTATAGGGACGACGCTCGCGGAGAGTGGGGAGAAGATTGTGAGAATATGCGGCGAACGACCGGAAGCGTCGATGGTGACGGTGTTGGTGTCGACGTGTAAGGAAACGCAACACGCGGGCGCGAGAGAGGTGAGAGAGGCGTTTGATTTGTGCGTGAAAGACGTGGAGAGGTTGATTTTAGAGAAAATTGGTGGTAATGGTGATGGTGGTACGAATAATAATAACGCGAGCGGAATTGGAGAAGGAGAGGAACAACAACAGAAACCGGCTGAATCAAAAGAAGAAGAAGACGATTGGGACGAAGATTGGGGCGACGACGACTGGGAAGATAAACAGAAGGAGAAAGCATCTGCGGCGTTGGAAAATACGATTTTAGCAACGGTGTCTCAGAAAGTAGTCATTCAGTTCTTCCCGGGTACGATCATTGCACCGTTAGGACCTTCGGCGTTTCGATTTCCCACGTCGTCCGCGGTCGGCGAGTTTGCGCTCGATTACTTCGGGGTTGAAAGGTCGACGTCATCGGAACTCGATGGTAAAGAAACTTCCAGTTCGAAGAATAAGAATAAACAAACCTTCTCGCGCGCACAAAAACTGTCCATTATTGGCTCGCAACTAGACGCTTTCATCACCCACGGCTTAGGTTTCGATGATGAAGATCGCGTCGATTTCTACGCGCTCGGTCCGATTGCAAAGAATATAGCGCGAGATTGCGTGGATAGGAAAGACCAGAAGATTCCGAACGAAGACGATGAACTCGATACGTTAGCAGTATTAGGCGATAATGCGTACGAAACGATCGATGAAAAGTTGAGACAAAGCAAGAAAACGTGTTGCGTGATGTTGGTGGACCGAGCGATGGATCTCGCGAGCGCCTCCGCGGTATTCACAGATTCCTTCTACGGACGTATCGATGAAGTCGCGTCTACGAACGGAGCGTTTTCTTCGCTCGACGCTGAGAAACAGGTGAGTGACGAGACCGCGCATCGCGCTTTAGAAGAAGAACTGTCGAGGATGTCGTTTCGCGACGCGTGTAGGAAAGTTTCGAGATTACTCTCAGAAGCGGCGAGAAGTGACGGCGTACACGTCGAAAGTGTAATCGCAAACGCAGATGCGCAGACGTCGAATAAAAACGTTAATAATGACATCACGTCCGCGAGGTTACACGCTCTGCGACAGGTAATATTAGATAGCGTAGGTAGTAGTGATGGTAGTCATAGTCATCAGTGGACGTTACGACTGGCGTCGGTCTGCGCGGCTGCTTTGGAACTCGAAGAAGGATCAGAAACGTCAGATGCAATTGGAAATGTGCGAACGCTCTCGGCGACTGCACACGCGTTTGGTTCTTCAGGTGTTGCTGCTGAACTCATCAGTGCTTTATCTGGGAAGAGAAAACAAGTGTGTGGCGTTTCGTGCGCGCGAGCGTTTGCGTACGTGGCTTGCGGCATGACGCTCGCCGGAGAAGCCGTCTCTCGAGAATCCAGCGCAGATGCTGCGATGCATCAAATGGACGTGAGCGATAGCGCATTATTCATGAATGGTAATAATGACGGCGAAATATTTACGAGAAAAGATGCAAAAGCAATCGAAGAAGCTTTGAAATGTGCGATTTGTGAATGTGTCTGGAACGGCGACGATAGGAATAGCGAAAACGTCACTTTCCTCGGGAAGGAATTATACGACGCAATCTCCGAAGCTCGAGGGTATAAAAAAGAAGGAGATGAAGATGCATCGCGTGACGAAGGGAAGGAGAAAGAGAAAGAGAAAGAGAAAGAGAAAGAGAGTGATGATGAAGAAGATGGTTGGGGTAACGACGACGACGGTTGGAGCGTGGACGACGACCCTCTTTTAGTACACCCGCCGCCATCGTTAAAGACACCTCGAGTTGAACTTCCGGATGACGTTCGATTATTCCTGGACGATTTTGTTCAAGATAAAGCGCTATTCACGAGTACGTGCGAACTCATTGTCTCTTCTCGTGTCATATGCAGGGAAAAAACTTCAACATCAGGGGAAGGTATGATGAATAACGCTACCGTATCCATTCCGTTGAAGCACTCCCGAGGTTCACTCATCGAGAACGATGGTGCATTCACCTCTCTCGTTGCCGATATCGCATCGCGTGTCGCGTCATCGAACGATACTTCGGGGTGTTGCAAAGATGCCGAACGTATCACGGCATCTGGATCCATCGGAACACTCCTCGCCTCGGCGACGTCCACCGCCGGTGGGTTCGTCAAAGGTTTTGGCTCTGGGCTCGGTAGACTCGCGGGTAACGTGCTCGATAAAGTTTCCAGCACGGTTTCGAACAGTAGAAAACCGAGTGACTGCGATTGTTTCGTTTTATTCGTCGTAGGGGGCGTATTTAAGGATGAAATTATGGCGGCAAAAAATGCATGGAGAGAAAACGGTGGTGAAGCGAGCGGGCGGTTACTCCTAGTCGGCGGCACGAACGTGCTTTCCCATCGCTCAAATTCGGTTTTTTGAAGTTAAAGCATAGCATAGCATAGCCAAATGGTATCATATATAATAACAGTATCATATTTCTCTAGATATATCTTCGTACGCGCGAATGGCTGCATCCGAGAGTGGGAGCACGAACTCGCTGTTCGACCACGCCATATCGTCCGGTAACCATCCTTTGAATATATCGCCGACATCATCTTGAGATGAACGACCGCCATAGATGCGATCACCGTCAAATTGAATCGGGTTCAAGCCACTGCGCAATCCACCGCGTTCATTTATTCGACCAGAATCGAGCATGAAGTCTAACCAAGCATCGATACCTGGGGACGATGACGGCGCGCTGTTCGGTACGGACGAAGTGTATCCTCCGCCCTCATTCAACACCGGGCGTACAAACACGTCGCAGTGTAAAGCCGTTCCAGACGGTGGAAATACCGGTTTCACCAGCGATGAGCGACGACACAAGGCTAAAACGTCGTCGCTACCACCAAAAGCGACGGATATATCACCGTTTTGTAACGCCCGGAGATACGTTTCGTCATCTGATACCTTGATTTTTGCGCGCAGTCGTCGCAAAGCGTCTCTCTGAGACCGTTCGTTATCGATAGTTTTCGGATTGATTGTATTACGAGGATCGCCCATTTTCAAAGCCGCGGAGAGAACTTCTCTCGGCGCATCCGCACACCCTACGAACGTTTTGTTCCCAAAGCGTGGATCGAAAACGTCCGTCCAATCGGTAATCGCCTCGACGCCTCTGGGAAGTTTATCCGCTCTGTATGCCAGCAATGTTGCCGTAACTCTGTACGGCACCGCGAACAGTCTTCCGTTGGGATCCGTGCTGCGCACAATGTCACCAGTTCTGTAATCGCGAAAACACAAATTCTTATATACATCTGGCAATGCTCGAAACCACCGCTCTTTACCGGTGATCTCAAACGGAAGAATGAGCTTCTCGCGAATCGCCGCTTTCAAATACGCATCGCCGAGCGTAGCTAACGTCGCGGTCGCGGCCGTTTTCGATAGTTTTTTCTTACCTTTCTTATCTCTCTGATCGCTGCTATTCCTATTTCTGCTATTCTCGCTACTCTCCTCCTCTGCGTAATCGTTTCCGTTCCCTCCTTCTTCTAGTATCGCCCGCCCTCTCCTCAAATCCTGAAACGACTTCGCCAACGACGCCGACGCCGAGTGTTCCAACTTCAACCTAGGCGACGCCTGCGTCTCCTTAAAGTCTTCGAAAACGTTCGGTGGAATCGTCCCTCGCAACACGTTCACTCTCAGCGGAACGTCAAACTTAAACGCTCGCTTCGTCAAGCCCGGCGCACCCCACTCGATGTCCTGCGGCGTCGCTCCCGCTCTTGCCGGAAAGCAAAAGTACGAGAGCGAACTGCTACTACTCGCAACAGCAACGAACAACGCGGCAGAAGACGATGATGACATAGCCGCCCGCCGACCAATTAAAGATGAACTTCCTTTTCCTCCTTTGTCTTCTTTGAGCGCAAAAGCATCGTCATCTCTCGCAGCATTTTTACTCAAATCAACGTCCTCTGCTCTCCCGTTTACGTTTACGCCGTGGGAAAACAAAGACTCTTGGAAACAAAAACTCTGCCTCGTCGTTCGTCCTTTTCGTCGTCGTCTGTTTTGATGAAACACCTTCGCGAGAGGAAGTGAAGACGACACAGACGAATTTGGCGACGGTTGATTGGAAACGCCACGACCGGAAACGCCTCGACGTCGCGAAAGCTTAGAAAAAGCTTCACACGACGACGACGACGACGAAAACGAGATGGGCATTTTCTTTGTCTTCTTGGCGAGAGAGACTCTCACCACCAAAACACCCACAGTTCGAAAGGAGTAAGGGACTTCCAAAGCCTTACAAATGGGGAAAATCCTTCGCGAGGAATTCTTCATTTATTCGACGCTCAACCTGCGCACCTGTTTCTCTGCACGCGCACGCGAACACGCTCACCTTTTGCACACTCAGCACACTCAGCACTATGACGAGTACTACGATGTTGTTCTCGCGAGGAGCGCAAATGACGACGACGACGTTCGCCTCTCATCATCAAAACAAGAACACCTTTAAAAGCGGGAAGTCCTCATCCATCGTCACCCGCCGTCGAGGTTCTACGTCTTCGTTTACGTCGCAAAAGTTGGCCCGAAAGTCGAGGAGGACGTTGAAGGTGAACGCGTCGTCGTCCTCATCAGTCGAAAAGCTTCGATTCTTATCCCCCCAGGAAGTGAAGCAAGTGAGAGAGGAGTTCGGGACGCCGGTGTACGTGTACGATTTACAAACGCTGAAAAACCAAGCCGAGAGCGCGAAAGCGTTTCCGAACGCGTACGGGTTGACGGTGAGATACGCGATGAAAGCGAGCCCGAACGGGTCGATTTTGAAGACGTTTTTGAACGAAGGGTTACACATCGACGCGAGTTCTGGGTACGAAGTCGAGAGAGCGGTGAAGGCTGGGTTTACGTACGACCAGATTTCGCTCTCGACGCAGGACTTTCCGGATTTCTTCGATCGGCTCGTCGAGAAAGGATTGAAAGTGAACGCGTGTTCGTTGTCGCAGTTGGAGAAGTTCGGGGAGAAGTTTCCAGGGAAAGAAATTGGTTTGCGATTTAACCCTGGGTTAGGAAGCGGTGGGACCGGGAAGACGAACGTCGGTGGACCGTCCTCGTCGTTTGGGATTTGGTACGAGTTGTTACCGAAGTGCCAAGAACTCGTGGCCAAGTATAATTTGAAAGTCGAAAGGATTCACACGCACATCGGGTCTGGAAGCGACCCAGCCGTGTGGCAAAAAGTCAGTGGGATGAGTTTAGATTTGTGCGAAAAGTTCCCGGACGTTGTGTCGTTGAATTTAGGCGGTGGGTATAAAGTTGGACGCATGTCGGGTGAGAAATCGACCGATTTGAGCCTCATCGGCGAACCGGTGAAAGTGGCGTTTCAAGAATTCGCGAAAAGAACCGGACGAGAATTGAAATTAGAAATCGAACCGGGAACTTTCTTACTCGCCAACTCGTGCTCGGTCGTTTCCACCGCTCAAGATATCGTCGAAACCGGCACGAGCGAAGGGCACACGTTCATCAAGCTCGATTGCGGCATGACGGAAGTCCTCCGTCCGTCCTTATACGGCGCGCAGCATCCGTTAATCAACGTCACCAGCCAAGGTGAACTTGCATCCAAAACGAAAAAATACGTCGTCGTCGGTCACTGCTGCGAAAGTGGCGACTTGATGACCCCGGCCCCGGATGAGCCGGAAACGATAAGCGAACGCGAATTGGGAGAAATCAACATCGGCGATTTGGTCGTCATCGAAGGTTCCGGCGCGTACTGCGCCGGCATGAGCAGTAAGAACTACAACACCTTCCCGGAAGCGCCAGAGGTGATGAAAACGAATGAGGGTGAGTTTAAGGTGATTAGAAAGAGGCAAACCGTGGACCAGATTTTGGCCAACGAGGTTATGATTTAATAATACTAATACTACTACTTTCATCCCCTTAAGAAGATATCATCCACGTCGTCATATTAAAACTCCTCCATAAAACAACACATAAATACCCGCGCAAAAGAATCCGATTAATACCACGCGCAACAGCACAAAAACCAGAACAAAAAGTAATAATATCTCATCATGACCTTCTCCTCCATTCTCGCGAGCAGCAGCAATACCAGCAGCGCATTGGCTGCGCGCAGAAAGTACCAGGGGGCGAATTCTTCCCGAACGCAAAGATTAATGGCGACGACGAGGATATCAACGAGAAGAACAACCTCACCTTTTGTTCAAAGTTCCTACCAAACTCTGGAACAAACCCTCTCCAAAATAAAAGATTTACCACCTTCGGAGCGTCCAGAGGCGCTTCGCATGGCCGAACAACCCGTGAAATCACTCCTGAACGAAATGAAAGAAAACGAAACGATTTCCAAGTGGAACTCTCTTGGAAAAATCCAAAGCGAAAACGTCTTCCCGCGAGCGTTTACGGAAGTCGGCTTGACCGACGTGGACGCGAAAATCGGCACCCCGAACAACGATGCGGATTTTAACTTCATCGTTACGGTAACCGTGACGACGTCTCTGTTAGCGGTGATCATTGGGGTGACTTTACCCGGGGATTGGGGCGCGTTTGGGAGTTATCTGATGGGCGGCGTTTCGCTCGTCGTTTTAGCCGTCGGGAGTACGGCGCCTGGTTTACTTAAAGTTGGCGTAGACACCGTTTCGAGACTCAACCCGGAATACATGGAAAGAATCGTCAAACACGAAGCCGCGCATTTCTTGATAGCTTACCTCTCGGGTATTCCCGTATCCAGCTACTCCTTGGGCTTGATGGAGATGCACGTGGAACTCTTGGAGGCGAAGATCGAGAAAAAGTTAGTCGGTAAAGCGGGCGTCATTACAACGGAAGAAATGGAAGCGTTAGCCGTCGTCGCCATGTCTGGCGTCGCCGCCGAGGCGAAATATTTCGAAAAAGTCGCCGGGCAAGAGGCGGACTTGTTCTCGTTGCAAAAAGCGATGAACAAAACGGAACCTAAACTCGGCGCTCAAAAAGAACAATCCGTCACGCGGTGGGCGGTGTACAAAGCCGCGAGAATCATCACCGATAACGAGAAATCGTACGAGCAGTTATGCCAAGCCATGAAAGAGGGTAAATCAGTCGCCGAGTGCGTTAAAGCCATCGAGAGTGTTTAATGTAGTATATCGACCATGAAGTTGTTATGTAAAGTATTTCCCGCAAAACGTCACTAAATATGACGACAAGAATAATGCGCTCGATGACGACGACGACGACGTCCTCGTCCTCGTCGCGAAGAGTAACTAAAATCTCCTCACCGTCATCGTCTTCCTTTTCTCGCAGAAGAGCGTTGCTTTTTGGGAGTTCGGCGGCGTTTCTGCGCGCATCTTTGCGCGCTGACGCTTTGGATAACGACGACGACGATTCAGACGAGAATGAGAAAGAAAAACGAGCTTTACAAATCATCCTCGCCAGCACAGACGACGCCTTAGATTTGAGCCTACCTCGAAACACGAAAGGGTGCGACTTATACGAGCGGTCAAAACAAGTGGACGACGCCGTGGAGACTTTAGTCAAGTTGAAACGAAACGGGAAGAAAATGAGTTTGTCAAACGGCAAAGCGGATGGTGTGTGGGAGGTGTTTTACGCGCCGCACATCGAACGATTGAGCAGACCTATAGGAGTGAAAGCGAAACCGCTGAGATACACGATAGAGAAGAATAGAATCGTGAGCGATGTTTCGCTGACGACGAACAAACCGTTCGAGACGCAAAGTTGGTGGTGCGCGAGCGGGAGTTTGAAGGAGTCCGCCAGCGAGAAGGAGGAGGTGTCGTTAAAGTTTACGGACTTTTGGGTGTCGTTAGGGGCAGAGTTACCGACGACGTCTCCAAACGAGACGGGAGAAGCGGACGCGTTTGATAAGATGGTTCAGAAATTGGGAACGGTTGGATTCATCGAACAGTTGGGTGCGTTTCCGGTGTTGTATTATAGCGACGACGTGTGCGTCTTTAGATTTCCGCCTTTGCAATCGAACATCGCGGCGAGAAGGGTAGCCAAACTCTCGGATTGGGAGGAAGAGGAACTGGAAGAGGACAATAGCTTAGATACACACCGGAGTTTTCTAAATGCTAGTTAGTATAAAAATCTATGTATTTCTATTTCCACTCCCGCTTCTTCTTCGCTCCTTCGCGAACGCTCTTGGAAAGCGCGACCAACGCAAATGCTGCGAATCCTAGTTTGAAAACGACTTCTTTAAACGCCTTTTGTTCCTCCTCCGATCGTTCCGCGACTATCGCTTTCGAAGACACCTTTCGTTGGCGGCGGTTGCTGTTGGCGGGCCGTTTTCGCTGCTGCTGCTGCTGCTGCTGCTGCGCGTCTCTCCGCCGCCTGAGCCTGTACGATAAAATATTTTGAGCGAAGATGATCGGAGAAAGAAATAAGCGACGCACCATTGTTGTTCGACGTTCATCCGCGGCATTCTTTTCGCTCGCGAGAAGGTCTTTTGCGCTCGTGGCGACCGACGACGGCGATTTCTTATCGCCGGTGGCAGCTTTCATGTTCTCTTCCTCCGCCGCTAACAACGCCGACGCGGACGCTTTCTTCTTCGTCTTTAACGCCTTCTTTCTTTCCGCTTCTTTCTTCTTCTTCTTCTCCTCGAAGTCTTTCTCCTTCTCTTCTCGTTTTAGTTCCATTTCCGGCGTGAGCATAGAAGGAACGTCGCACCGCGATTCCCAATCAAACGCGTCCGGGTACTTGAAATACACTCTCCGAAACGCGTCTCTCGTTTCGCCGTCTTTTGCGACGAGATACGCGGTTTTACCACGCCACGGAACGGAAGGATCAACAGCAGCACCATCATCACCAGTTTGAGGATTCAAACACGCGGATTCAAGCATTTGCGTCAGCGCGTCAACGTCGCCAGTTCGCGAAGCCTTATGGAGTTCTGGTTCCGGAGTCTCCACGATTTTCTTCGCTTTCGCGGCTTGCTGTTGCTCGTATTCTAATTGCTTTTGCATTTCTAAATCTACTTTACTTTTACTCTCCGTCGTCGTTTTCCTCGTTTTTTTCACTTCTTTCTTCTTCTTTTCGACGATTTCAATCCCGGTCGTGGTCACCGAGAGCAACTTCGCGATGGTTCGTTTCGTTTCGTTCAACGTCGGTCGAGCGGTCATAAACGGCGTTTTCCTCACGCGCGGGTCCTTTTTACTCAAAATATTATTATCGAATAACGTTCGCGCGTCTGTTTTTGAAACGGAGATGAATATCCTCGCGGCTTCCTGTTCGTATGTATATGTACGTAATAGCGCGATACCGCGAGAGAATACATTAAAAGTCGTCAGTTTTTTTCTCAAACGATACAATCGAATAATACGATAGAAGATAAACAAAGATAAAAAGAGTAGTATTTTCTTCCGTCAGAACTCATAATTATACTTCCATCATCGCGAAAGGCGTTCGGAAAGCGAGCTTAATCGCCGCGAAATGTTTCGCCTTAAAAAAAGCGCGCGTTACGTTTAAAACGCGCGCTCTCCGGTGTAGTTGTATCCATCACCCGGAAAAAAAAGTACCAACTCTTCGCAAACGACGAGAAAGAAGAAAATAAAATCGAAGAAAAAACGCACGTTCAAATACTCCTCTTTCCAATTCTCCATCGCGTTTGTCACGTCTCTCACCAAAGACATTTCGTTTTGGCGTCGCATGGAACTCCCCGCGCTCTTAATCGTCTTCCCGCCTTGATCCTTCACGCTTTGCCTCCCTCCGGCTTTCGCGCGAACGACGTACCGATGAAACGTTTTCGATTTCAAAACAGACTCGGTCGAAGCGATCGTCGCGTTCGCACTCTGTCCGTGAAACACTTTCCTCGCGTCAAACGCCGCCGCGGCAAAGTGTCCTCCTCTCGCTAAAATAACTACCCACGGCTTTTCTCGATCTCGCCGTAAATTTTGCATCGCCTCGGCCACCGTCTGATTGGCCTCCGCCGATGCCGCGTTCCCTTTAAAGTCCACATCATCCGGTAGCAAAATCGCTCTGTACATCGCGAAACACTTCTTCTCCTCCCCTTCTTCTTGAAACACAATCTTCGCGCCACTCTCGGATGTCTTCTCCGTCGCCGCGACTTCGTACTCTTTCTTCTCCTTTCTTTTCATCATCCGCTTCTCCTTCGCTCGAACAGCGTCGTGCATGAAATCACCTTCATTTTCACCCTCACCGTCGCTGCTCGAAACATCATCATCCTCATCATCACTACTGCTGCTCAAATCATCCTCTCCGCTTCCACTGATGGACTCTTCTCCGTCGCTTTCTTTAGTACTTTTCTCGCGCGCTCGCGGGTCAAATTTTTCCTTAAATTCGACTTCCGAAAGCTCTCGTTTCCCCTCCAGTTGCCGCTTCCGATTGTACCGATACAGATCGCCTTTCATTTCCCGATGCCACTCCTGAGGGGACGAGAAACCGAGATCTTTCCATAAATTGACGTTCCCTTTCCTCTGTTGTTGCTTTTGTTGAGCAGCGATGTTCGCGTTCGCATCTTTATCGTCTTCTTCGGGAAGCGTTTGATCTCCTCCGTTAGGGGAATCGGCGACGAGAATGGTCGCGCTATCGAGCGCGATTTTAGAGATTTTCAACGTATTCGAGAGATCAAAGACGTCCATTATGTACGCGCGTGCGTTTAGTAAGTACTGCTAAGTTTGCAAATCGTGGTCATTTTGTTTTCTATAATCTACTGTGCGTTTGCGCTTCTTCTTCTTATTTTAGTGAGGGATTGGACAAAGCTTTGAGGTGCCACAAACAACTCGAAGGTCAGGTCTCGTCCTCGGTCTCATCTAAAGCCTTCTCAATCTCCCTCATCAACTCCTCGAACGTCGGCGTAAAGAAATGCCCACCTTCCGGAAACTCCACGCACTTCGCGTCCAAGTTTTTCGCGAACCTTCTCTGCACATCAATCGGGACCAGGTGATCTCTCGCGCCGGCGAAGCACACGCGGAACTGAGTATTCTCCTGTATTTTGCGGTAGTCCCACGGGGTATCGAAATAGCCGGATGCTCTTTCTGTCGCATCGCCGAGGTCATCGTCGTACCCAGCGCAGACGCATATGCCTTTGACTTTGTATTTCTCCGCGTATCTGGCGCACGCGACTGCGCCGGAGCTGTGGCCGATGAGGATGGAATGTTCGTCCGCTGCGAGTTCATCGCGCACGAACGGGAGCCAGATGGACTGTCGACTGAAGAGAAATTGGGAACAAAAGGTCAGCAAATGCAGGCAACACATACACGCGCTCGAATCAGTTTTAACGCGTCATCATCAAAAAAGGAGAGAATAATAAGTAATTCAAAGAAATACCATAAGTGTGGATCGGGGAAGTCTCTTAAATCCAGCGTAAACCTCTCGCGCAAGTGTGCATCCGTTCGTATTTTTGTCTCCAACCACCCGTAGAAATTGGATTCTTTCACCGGACAACATCCCATGCCAGGGAGTAATATGAGTTTAATTTTCTTTTTCTTTTTGTCGTTAATGTTGTTCGAGGAAATTTGGTGTCGCGTGGCGGCGATGGTGTTCGCGCCTGCGCTCATTTAGTAGGTAGGTATTAATACGGTTAAGTTAAATGGAAATGCCGAACTTCAATGCACAGTCATATTTAAATAATACGCCAAAGATATTTTACATCAAACCACGCATACGCGACATTCTTTATCCTCGCTTCGGCGGTGGATTTTGAAAAATGACAAATACCGACGACGAGTATGCCGACGACGACAAGAAAGAAGACGCTGACTTTCACGGCGAGGAAAAGAAGACGTCCTCCTCTCGTAGGGGAATGAGCAAATCACCTTCGATGGTGAAACGATTCTTCACCTTTACAAGTTTGTCTTTAACTCCGGGACGAGGACAAAATGATGCGGAGGAAAACAATGATAATGAAAAGAATAAAAGAAAGTGCCTCTTCGTGCACGGCTGGCGGTCAAACGCGCGCGTGAGCAAAGAACACGCGAAGCATTTGAATTTAGATACCAAATTTCAACAGATACACCTAATCAAGGGGACAAAACATTCCAACGAAGCGTCGGATGAACTCACGGAAGGGATGTTTTTAGGTCCCTGGTTTTCGTGGGTCGACGATATCAATAACGATGATATTGATGGGAAGAGTAAAGAGGAGGATCTGGTAAAAGCGTTAAGATACGTGGTGAAATTCGTGAGAAAACACGGGCCGTACGCCAGCGCGGTTGGATTTTCGCAAGGCGGAGCGCTCGTCGCGTTGTTGTCGAGGAGGGAGGTTTTGGAGAAATTGGGCGTGGAAGGGGACGTGTTTTTGTGGAAGAGCGCGACGGTGGTGTGTGTAGCGAGCGTGGGGCTGATTGAAGTGGCGGAGAGGGCGTTGGGGATACGTTTGGTGAACGACGGCGAACGTATCGCCGACGACGAGGACGTTCTGCCGTCGCTTCACATATTCGGGCTTCAAGACGAGCGGAAGCCGCAGGGTGAACGGTTGATGAAGTTGTTCGAAGCAAAGATGCCATCGTCGAAACAACTCGTGCGCCACTGCTTGTACTTTGATGGAGGACACGGCGTGCCAAAGTCGATCATGTCAGACGAAGGGTTCCACGCGGAATACGACGCGTGGTTGAAAAACGCGCTTTCTTTGTCTTTGGCGGTAGAAGACGGTCCGAAGAAAATTGGAAACACTGCGGTGGCAAATGTGCTCCATCGCGCGCTTTCAAGGAAAGTCACCCATCGCGGCAACGAGATGTTTTTGCGCGGCGATAGCACGCACGGGTCGTCAGACAAAGAAAGATTAGACAGACGGCGCGGGAACGTCTCGGAGGACGACGTGATGGAACGCGGCGAAGGCGAAACAGAGAATAGTAACACTACCTTCTCGACGGTCAAAAGATTGAATGCCGTACCTCGAGACGAAAACGTCGAGACGAGAACGACCCCAAGTGGGCACGCGCTTAATTTTATTCGCAACGCATGCTCAGTTGCGAATTGCGACGCTGACGTAAACGTCAGGAAAAGTCGGTTTAAAGGTATATTGGAAATGCTTCGGGCCGCGCCGGCGTCGGCGCCGCTTCTTCGAGACGTGGACGCCTCGCACGCGCCCATGTCGTATGGCGCGATGATTGATTTTATCACGACAGGCGAAGGTGACTTGCGCAAAATCGGCGCGACACAAAGCACCGTCGTCGCATACAACGTTCCAACTGGAGCTGTTGGAGCGAGCGCGTTCTTATCCGTGGCGTCGCAGTGCGTGGCGGTTCCTTTGGATCCAGGGATCACAGAAGCGGACGCGCTTGAAGCCATGATGTCATGTAAAGTAACACTAGTTGCTCTGTTTCGAGATGCGGATACTGCTGAGATAGAAAAAGCAGCCACAAAGGCAAACATTCCTATAAAATGGTACGTCATCGCTGCCGGCGATAAACCAGCGGGCTGGTTTTACCCAGAACAAGAGGAAGATATTTTGCCGTCGCAACCGCCACTCGTCAACGCCGCTGAAGGGGTAGGATTACTCTTGAGAACTTCCGGCACGACATCGAAAGCGAAGGTTGTTCCACTCGCACTTGGAGCGCTCGCATCGAACGGTAGCGAGTTAGCAGCTTCGTTGGAACTCACCTCCGCTGACGTGTGTATCAATGCGATGCCGCTGTTCCACATCGGTGGTTTGTCGTGTTCAATCTTAGCGACGGTAGCGTCGAAGGCCTCCGTCATTTGTTGCCACAAATTCGACGCTCAAGTATTTTACGAAACCATCGTTACTGACAACACGTTGAGACCGACGTGGTATTCTGCTGTTCCAACTATTCACATCGCCGTGTTGCAATACGGCAAAGCGATTTCGCGAGGGGCGAAACCCAAACACTCGTTACGGTTTATTCGATCTGGCGCGGCGGCGTTAAGTCAAGCGGACGCGGAAAAACTTCAAGCGTTCTGGAACGTTCCAATAATCCCGACATACTCTATGTCGGAGCAAATGCCTATATCGGGTAAAAACATTCATCTCGAGCTTGCCGAACGTCCAAATACAGTTGGCCAGCCGCTGATTTGTTCAGTCGCGCTCGTGAACGATTTAAATTGCAGAGCTACCGCTCCGTTTGGAACGCAAGGTGAACTCGTCATTAGCGACGATAACGTCATGACCGGGTATAAGGACGCAGCGGAGGCGAATAATAAGACGTTTTTTTATCTCGGCGACAAGAGATACTTAAGAACTGGGGATATAGCAAAGATGGACAGCGATGGTTTCATTTATCTCACCGGTAGGTCCAAAGAACTCATCAAGCGCGGCGGCGAGCAAGTCAGTCCACTGAAAGTCGAAGCTGTATTGGCAAAACACCCAGACGTCCACGTCGCCGTCGTATTCGGAGTGGAATCTCCTCTATGGGGCGAGGAAGTCGGCGTCGCGATTGTCCTCAAAGATGACGTTACTAATATAGACGCATCGCTTCGCTCTATTCGTGAAATGACCACGGCGTCGAAAGAACTCAGCCGCTTCGAAAATCCCGCGTATTGGAAAATTGTGAAAGACGACGACTTACCCAAGACGTCCACGAAAAAGTATAAGCGCGCCGGTCTCGCCAAGCACCTCAACATCGCGCAACGAAACCTCGTGTCCTCATGCAGTCGCAAAAAAGGAGGGAGTGCGAAACCGGCGGTAATCTCTTCCGGCCTCGCTGGTCTTCGATACTGTATGGCCGTAGGGGTTATGTTTAATCACATCGGTGGAGTTTGGCAAGGGGAGGACGAGAGGAATCCGTTGACCTACGGTCCATATTGGTGGTCCGCAAAAGCGACGACGTTTTACTTTCCAGCGACGGTATTTTTTGTCCTCGGCGGCTTTACGCTCTCGGCGGCGCTCAACGGCAAAGAGGTTCGTAAAGGAACGTGGCTATCGTTTTATAACTCGAGATTTCAGACGCTCATGCCGTTATATTTACTTTCGCTCGCGTTTGGTTTAATCAACATGTTAGTTGTCTGTCGCCCAAATACGTTCAGCGACGAATTTAGCTGGCAGCCGCACAATTCGACTATGACCCTGGCCTCTGGCGCCGCCGCGCAGTGCCACACGAGTCCTGTTGAAATGCCATACGGTGCGTGGTTGATCATGACAATTTTTGTTTTTGCGTTTGGATTTCAAACATGGTTTCCTTTATGGCTCCTGTCATCGTGGATGATGTATTATACGTGGTTCAACGGCGTTTACTACTTCATAATCGTGGTTTTCCCTTGGATGCACAACGCCTTGTGTCGCGTTCGAGGCGATACTAAAGCGATACTTAAATGGGGTCTCGTATACACGTTCTTGATATTCGCCACGGCGGCTTTGCTTGGCGTGTATTACGCCTTGCCTTCTTGGCAAGACTACGACGATTTAGGCTCGTCCAAGAGTTGGGAAAAGAATTTACAAAACATATACGCCTTATCGACGATGATGTTTCCGCCATATTGGGTACCATCTGTAGGGAGCGGTATGGTTGCGTACTTCTGGTACGACGCGGTCAGGCCGAACGAGAGTCACGATAGAAAACGTTACGGGAGAATGGCAGATTGTCTCACGCTCGCGTTCTTCGCTTTCCACCTCGCGCATTTTTTTGACATCGATTGGCCGTACCCGACGACCCTGGTCGGCAAAATGTGGAAAACGCACCCGGACGAGCATCATCTGTGGGATACCGGAATCAAACGGTACGTGTGGTCGGTAATGATTACGCGTTTATACTCACCCTTACTCGCGGTTTGGATCGCTCTTCTTGCCGTGCCCCGGGGTAGTATCACTGGTCGACTTCTCGAAGGCAACGTGCTGAGTAAAACGCTCGCACCAACTTCGTACGGGTGCTTCCTTTTCCATCAAATCATCGGACAGTGGTACTGGTGGGCGACGCGATCAGGAAATAACGTCACATCCAAGGAAGTCGATTTAGGAAACTCCGACGCGTGGTCGTGGTGGGCGTACCCGAAAGAATACTACTGGTTCAGCCCGCAGCCGCTTCCTGTCGCGTGGTACGAGTTCTTCTTCGTCGTTGGCTTAGTCACCATCTTTAGCGCATTTATCGACCGCGCGTTGAATTCTCACCTTACTCTCCTTTGGGTGAAAACGATGAACTTTTTCCAAAACATATTCTGGCCGAGCCGATCGGTCTCCGGCTCCGTCGCGATAGAGAGCGCGACTCCAGAGAGTATAGTCCGAAACGCAGTCAAAGCGCTCACGGGTGTCGAAAGCGACATATCTTTGGACGATTCGTTCGATGAGATTGGTTTAGTTTCCGTCGGATTACCTATTCTCGTCGGCTTGATCAACTCTGAAGATAAATCCGCCTCCGTAACCGTCGCCGACGTCGCCAACTGCGCGACGCTGAGAGACTTGGTCTCCGCGCTCGAGAAAAAACGTGCAGTCGCCGAAAGTGCGGCTGGCGTTGGCGCTCGTAATGATCTTTAATATATATAACGAAAAGTATAACATTTCTCTCCTTTCTGTTAAAGTCTCTTCTTCTGTTCATCAAAACGCCTTTTTTTTCTCCACTTTATCGTCTGAAAAAAATGAAGAAAAAGCGCAATCTCCTTTCTCAGATGACGACCGAGCAAATCGTGCAACGCGCGATCAAAAAGTTCGCACAGAACAACAACGCGGTTGGATGTTCCGAGTGTAAGAAACACGGCGGCCACGGATGGTAAATGATGTAACCTTTCGCGCGTTTTCGTACGTTTTTTTCTAATTGATTGAAGTGACATTCGGGATCATCATGTGATTTGAAGTTTTTCCGATTAAAAAGCAAAAGTCTGACCGCGTTTTCATTCCTCCTCTCTTTTCTCCTCAGTCGAAACTGCGACCCAGTTTTAGCGAAGGCTGGACTGTCGAAGCGATCGATGACCGCTCGGTTGGGAAAAACAGCCGAAGAAATCAGAAAGTTAGATTATTGCCGCGAAGGCTTGAGAAGAATGAGAAGAGGAGAGACCAAGAAATATAAAAGAAGAAAAGAAAAAGAAGAAGGTGAAGAAGAAGAAGAAGCAAAGAAGAAGAAGAAGAAGAAGAAGGAAAAGAAGACCATGATGATACAAACGACAACGGCAAGCAGCTCGAGCACGAGCACGTGCTGCATCGTAGACGCGGCGATGGAGCGAGCGAATTCCTCAAAAGCGCTCGTCGCGAAGGTAGTCGCGAAAGAAGAGGAGAAGAGCAAGATACGAGGAGAAGAAGAAGAAGAAGAAACAGATACCCCGATCGTGGTAGACGAGGCAAGGGAAAACGCCGCGATGGCGTTGATATTGATAGCGATGAGAGGATGATGAAACGTGTGGATAAACACAGAGATAGATGTCTTTTATTAAAGCCGATTATAAGCCAGCCAGCGAGCCTCTCAGTCAGTCTTAATATATTCGTAACGCATTTTTTTCCAAAAACAAACAAAAAAAAACTCTTAAAAATCTCCCTGGTTTGCGATACAACGACACGCACACTTTACGCCTCTGGGTTTGGCTTGCATCCGCGTTTGAAATACGAACACCCTTCATTTACCAATATGGTTCTCACTCGAGTCGAGTGTTACTTCGACACTCCGAACGGTACTGCCGGGAAAATCAACCACCTGGATCTGGATTTGCGCGAACACGATTCGCCCTCGGAAGTGAAGAAACAAATCGCGATCTTGACCGACGTGCCGTATAAAAATCTGAAACTTCGCTTGAACATGGATTACGGCTTGACTGCGTTTGATACGAGAAATCGAGATATCAAAGTCGGCACGTGCGGGGTGAGCGTGAGTTGCGATAACCCGGACATGTTGGATTATAAGAATCGAAATTCGGTCGGGAAAGCGGTACACGAGCTCCCAGATTTTAAGCCCGAAATGCTGGACGATTCGTTCGATTGGCAACAGAAGAGTAAGCCGGAATGGTTGGTACGATCGAAGAAGTCTTACAACCGCGCGTAGTGGTAAGAACACAGATATACTTATTTATTATTAATTCATTCCTTTATTATTGTTATTAAAATTGATATACTCATAGTATATTATATAATGAAAAGGTTGTTATTAAGCCATGCACGCTTGCAACGCCGCCTGTTTTTGCGGATCTAACGCGGAAAAAGCCGCCGCTAACGCATCTCCAGGCATCGTGCTTTGCATTTGTACTAAAGTATTCTTCATTGCCATCGCCGTTTCTTGATCGCACAATCGAACTTTATCGCTACTGGATGCCGTGGGCATAACTTCGGCAAAAATCAAAATCGCTCTCGCTAAGTTCTCGTTGTTTTCTCCCAACAAGTAAGATTTATACGTGTCGTTTTGTAACAATCTCGCGAGCTGCGCGTGAACGGCTCTCGCTTCGATCGCATCTTCGGTGAGTGGCAAGCACGCTAAGAAGGACGGAAAAATTGATTTCGCGTCGATGCTTTGCGTTTGGTGTTCGCAGAGTTTACCTAAAGCGGAGACGGCGTTCTCCGTCGCCGTGATGTTTTCGTCCTCCCGCGCTGCTGGATCTTGAATGACCGCAGCGAGCGCTTGTAACGCACCCGGAACGTACGGAGTGAAGTTTTGGCCCATAGTTTGACCCATCAATCCGAGCCTGTTTTGAAAGGAAAGGAAAAACGTTGTGGGTCAGTCGCGTAAAAAAAAAAGAGTCGTCGATTCTTCCGCGAAAAAAAGCAAACACAAAATACGTATAATACGAAAAAACAGAGATTCAGTACTAATATGCGTCAGGGCGTTAAAGCGGATTTATCGTCAGCACGAGTATCCATCGCGCGTACGAATAGCGCAGGCCATCCCCGTGAATCAAGAAGGGGAATCCATAGGTATCGTCACTCGCATTTTGTTGAAGCTTGTTTTTTTTCTATATACGTATACGCGCGCGCGCCCGATATGTAGAACGAACAAAAAAGAAAACGAAAGACAAACACAACAAATAACAGATAAAAAGAGACGAATCTCTCGTTAAACAGAAAAAAAACTTACCCATACACGCTGGCTTGACGCACGTCCGAATCCGCATCCGCGCTCCCTCTGACGCACGCGTCTGCAAACCCTGGTAAATATTTCATCGTCGCGCCGCCTTCGCTCGCGTGTTCGAACACGTCGTCGAAGATGCAAATCGCGATGCGTCGTTCCTCGGCGGACCTTTCTGGTGCAAACATCGGCGCAATCTTCGATTGCAACAACGGTTCGATGTCGGCTAAAATGTTCGACTTAAAACTCTTCAGCAAAGTACCGATGCATTCGGCAAACTGGTCAAACACCTCGTCTTCGGCGGCTTGTTCATCCTCCAACGCTTCCATCTCTTCTTCGTCGAAATCTTCCGTACTCGCGCGTTTGTTTCTTTCCGCGCGTCGCTCTAACGACTCCGTCAAAATTTCTTCAAACGTTTCGAGCATTTTTGGGATGAACTCTCTCACGAGCTCGCCTGATTCCCCGGCGCACTCGGCCAAAGCTTCCAACATAACCGCTTGAATCTCCACCTCGGGTTCTTTCCCTAACGCGGAAATCAACGGCGGGACGACGTAGTTGATAATTTGCTTCAACCAATCGAGAGTGCATTCCGGCCCAGATCTCTTTTCCACGCACCTTTTCGCGGCTCGGATGATATCTGCCAAAGACGCCACCGCCGCTCTTCTCACGTCTTCGTGGAAATAAAACTCGAGCAACGGGACCATAATTTCGCACACCGGCTGAATGTACGGCAAGAAACCTTCCTTCAACTCGTCCAAGTAGCAGCACAACATAGAACACGCCGTCGATTTTTCTTCCAGAATACTCGTTCGAATGGACACTCTTTTATCGCCAAACTCTAAATGTTCCAAATCGTCGTCTTCGTCGTCGTCCTCGTTTTGGTCGTCGGCGTCGTCGATGTTGACCACCGTCACGTCTGGTTTCAACTGCGCCGATTGTAACAACGGCGGCATAACCGTCGATAAATACGGGATAAAATCGGAACCCAAGCATTTACACACTCTCGTCCACGCTTGCAACATGTAACTGGTCGTTTGGTCGTCCGCGTCGAAACCGTTCGCTTGCAATTGTTGCATGATGTTCATCACCTCAATCGCGTCGCCGCTAAATCTTTGCTTCCCAACCGCCATACCAACTAACGTCACGCACTCTATCGCTTTCGCCCGCAACATCCGATAGTCTGGCGTGTTCGCGCTGACAATGATTTCTTTCAACAACGGCACGACGTGGTCGTAATATTTCGAAAACGTCTCTTGCGCCGTATCCGCCGTACTCGCCAACGCCGTCAGCGCCGATTCTTGGACGACTTTGTTCCCGGCTCTCAACAAACTCAGCAGCTTCGTCATCAAATCGTCCATGTACGGTTCCATACACTCGGGTGGGCAATTCTCGGTGAAATTGACCGTCGCCGCGCACGCGTGCGCTTGCACGCGAGGATTTGCGGCGTCGTCCATGCATCCCATCAACGCCGGCAACACCATCTTGTGCCCTTTCTTTTGCAATCTCGGTCCGAGATCGGTACACAGCTGACCTAAACAGTTTACCGCGGCCCATCTGACTCTCGGGTGCGGATCCGAGTTCGCCAAATGCAACGCCGGCGTCGCGGACCCGATGACGTCTTTCATCATACCTTTTTGACACCCCTCGGCGATTTGCGAGACGCAGTGCAACGCCGCGTGTCTCTTTCTCCAATCCGGGTCGCTCAAAAGCGCTTGGACCATCTGCGCCGCGTGACCTAACACCGCGTTCGGTCCTAACGCGATCGCCACGCGATCCAAGCACTCGCTCCCGACGTCAAACCTATCACCGTTCCCGGCGTCGTCGTTCTCCTCGTCGCCGCATTGGTGCCACTCCGGTTCGTCTTCCACGTCGAAGCAAAACACCAACAACGCTTTCAACAATCTCGGGACGAAATTCGGCAATTTTCGCATCATCCCCGGCGCGCGATCTCTCGCCTCCGTTAACGTCACCAAAAACTCGCACGACAACGACCGCGTCCCGTCTTCGTACTCCTCGTTTTCCATGATGCTTAAAAACGCCTCCACGATGTCCACCAAATGTTTCCTCACAAACCTCGGATCGGTTTCCGCCAACTCGATAAACATCGCCAACGCTTCTTGCGCGTCGTCTTCCGCCCCGCTTTGTAAACTTGCCCCTAACGTTTGCAACATCAGCGGCAACAAATCCTGAAACGCGTTTCTTTCCTCCGTGGAACTCAATCCCTCTACGAACGAACACGCCGCCGATAACGACGCCAATCTCACGTCGTTATTCGCGTGTTGCAAACTCGCTTGCAAAATCGAATGCAACGTCGCCAAGTGCGGTTTCAACCTTTCCCCTAACACGTTCGACAGCGCGCCAAAAATAAACAGAACCGTTTCTTTCAACTTATCCGACGCATCGTTCCCGCTAATCGCGCCAAACATAAACGGTAACAATTCCGGCCACTCGTCCCGTTCGTCGTCGATGGAGTGCGCGGCGACTTCAATCACCACGTCTCTCGTTTTATTCGTGATTGATTTGCTCGCCGTGTCCGTTCTCATCGAATCTTCTCGTAACGCGTTTAATAACTCCGTTTTCACCATCGAAACCACTTCACTCGTCACGCCGTTCGCTTCCGTCAAGGTAAACTCGCCCTCTCTGTTCGCGATCGATCGCCTCAATAAAACCGCGCTCATCTCTGCACTTTGTCTCGCTTTTTCATCCTGTACTTTCGTTGGATTCCTCAACGCGCGTAAAAGTTGTTTCACCGTGAAACCTAACTGCGTCGTCTTGCACAAGTCGAAGATCTTCTCGCATCGAGTTCGTTTCTCGTTCTCCGAGGAGGTGAGATTTGAAATCAACTCCAGAAACGGGTGGAGATTTTGCTCGTCTAAGAGCGTTCGCAATTCATTATTCGTCAAATCCTCCTCGTTGTTGTTACTCGCCATTATTACGCCGTGTTAAAATCTCAGAGAAAGAGTATATGCTCTCAACACTACTCTGCCACACTCGTCTTCTTCTTCTCTGAAATGAGTATCTCTGCGTTCTGTTCTGCAGAGAAGATATATGTATAAAGAAGATGATGATGAGAAAAAGATGGTGAGGACTTTTTATTCTTCTTCTGTGTTTGAGTTTAAAAATTTGAGAGAGAAAGTTGAAACGCCTTGTTTTTTGGCGGCTTGAATAGAAAAAAGCAAAACAGAAGAAATTTTGACTTCACCTAGTTTTAGGGTTTTATATGAGACCCTAAACACAAGGGTAAAAAAAAAATTGAGAGAGAGAGAAAGAGAGAAGAGAAAAGACCATGGAAAAGTTTTTTCCTTTTTCACAGAAAGCGAGAAGAAAAAAGGGCAAACGTTTGGCACTTTTTTTTATATTCTTTTTATCCAGCGTCTCTTTTATATAGTACACGTTCTGCTCTCTACAAATTTACCTGCGCGCAGAAGAACAGCAGAAGAGAAGAGACGAGAGACGATAAAGAGAGAGAGATGGTGCTCTTTCTGTCCCGCGATGGTGGCTCTTTTTCATCCTCGTCGTCGTGTTCTTTTTTACCACCACCAGTGAGAAGAACGAGAAGAATAAAGAGTGCGAGTGAAAATCATTCGCATCCCCAATCGAAGAATTGTTGTTGGAAAAAGCGACGACGAGACGACTTTATCATGTGCGCCAAAAACAACGCCTCTTCTTCGTATTCTTCTTCTTTATTCATAAAGAAGAAGAGACAAAGAGACAAAGGTATCGCGTCGTACTGGTCCGGTTCCGGCAGCGGCGACGGCCCGTCGTTCGGGGGTACGTCTGGAGGGTCCTCCTCCTCGCAATCCCAAGGAGGATCTTTCAACTCGGGCTCGTTCGACGAAAATTACGCGCAACAACAAAACTGGAACGAGTTCCCGAACAGAGAGGATTTCGAGAACATCGAGTGGCACTCGAAACCTTTGAACTTACGGTTTAAAGATTTACTCAAAGATGCGGACGATAGCGGGTTTTGGATCATATTTAGCACCGTCGGCGTTGGCATCGTGGCGTATTTAGAGTCGTGCGAAGAGCAAGCGATTAAGCAAGGCTTGCAGTTGTTCGACGTGTTGCCGGTGCAGTTTCCGGACTCGTTGGCGCCTTTGTTTACGTATTCGAGAATTGCAGACGGGGAAATCGTCTTACAAGGGATTTTCTTATTCGAGTTCTTCTTGCGGTTATGGACGGAGGATTTTAGCTTGCAATATTTGAGGAAACCGCTGGCGCTGATTGATTTCTTGGCCTTGTTGCCGACGTTTGGGTTTATTTTCGATTCGACGTTAGGGATTGGTGGAGGCGCGGCGATGGTTGCGACTGGGACCAATCAGTACAGACCTTTGAGAATTTTTAGATTGTTTCGTTTGTTAAGATTGTTAGATAAAGAAGGCGAGGAGGAAAAGAATAGAAGAAGAGGACGGAGACGAAGACGCAAGACGGCGAGGGAAATCGAGCTGGAACAACAAAAAGCGGCGGACAGAGAAATCACGGAAAAGATTGTGGCGGTGTTGGTGGAATTTTTGTGCGTGTTTTTAATCAGCGCGGAATTGTTTTTTGACATTGAATACGAGTCAAACGATAAGATTAGCGACGTCGGGGATGCCATTTATTGGTCGTTTTTGACGTTAACCGGCATCGGCCAGCCGTTTGAAGCGGTCACCGCGGAAGGAAGAGTGGTGACGGTGATTTCGATTTTGACCGCGCTGGTGGTGGTACCGATTCAATTAGCCGCGATTGCTTCGGCGAGATCGTCGAACAATGCTTCCGTTGCTGGTATGAGCGGCGGTGGGAACATCGCGCCAAGTTTAGGAATGATTTCAAGCGTCGCGACAAACGCGTCAAACGCGCAGCAGCAACAAATACAGCAACAAAAGCCGTCCCTGGTTACTACGAACGGTGTCAAGCCAAGTACAGGTACTGTGTCCTCCGTCACAGGAGCTGTTGATTTAACCAAAACGGACTTTGTGAATGATAACACCGTGATTTTAAACGGTGGTGGTGGTGATAGTACGAGTCTCATGGGAGGAGGAGGAGGAGGAGGATATTATCGACCTCAACCTTCGGATTGGGAATTAGACCGAAGTAAAGTCGAACTCGAAGCGGCGAGAAATCAGTTGTACGAATACGAAAAAGAGATTAAATACTTGAAAGCGATGAACCGGAAGTTAGATTTTGAGCTCGAACAAATGAGCACGGAGTTGCAAGAGAAGAAGAAAAAGTTGAAAAAGTTTGCGGCGGCGCAGCAGGCGGAATCGTCGAACGAAAACTGAATTTAGCGAGATACTTGGAGAGAATTTTGAATAATAATACTTAGCCCGGCGCACGCGCGTGTTGAAATGTGTACTTTTACTAATGCTACTACTATTAATATAGATTATGTTTATTTGAAATCAATACCGTCGTAATATGTGAGAGAGTTAAATATTAAATTGCTATATATAATTAATCCGAATCGCTCGGATACTTGATCGAATTCACCGCCGTGTCGTCAATCAAGCCGCCTCTGTACGTCGATCGTTTCCGCTTATTCTTCTCGTGCGTAAACCTCGCGCCTTTAACTTTCCCTAAAACCTCCTGCGCTTTCCACCCGACGCCTTTCTCCCCGAACGCCGCTTCGTACGTCATGTCCCAACTGCCTTTTTGTCCCAACCACTCTTCGTTCTTCACGCGTTGAAACGGTTGGTTCGGACCTTTCTTCGCGGGGACCGATTTCGCTTTCTTCGCGAAGTCTGGCACCTTCTCGGACACGTTCGCCGGTTCTGGCGTCGAGGCTTTCGCCTTCTTCTTGGCGGGTTCATCGTCGTCGTCGCTGCTGCTGCTGTTTTTGATTTGATAGGAGAGAGAGAGAAACCATCAGTAAAGTTTTACGACTTTTCGACCAACGCGACAACACTTACGAGGAGGATGATGAGGAACTGCTGCTACTACTGGAATCTTTCTCCTTCTTCTTCTCTCCTTCTTCTTTCTTACTACTGCTACTGCTGGACGATGACGAGGACGAAGACGATGACGAGTCCTTCTTCTTCTCCTCTTCCTCTTTCTTCTCGGACTCCGAGGACGACGAACTGCTACTACTCGAAGACGACGACTCTTTCTTCTCTTCTTCCTTCTTCTCGGATTCAGAAGACGAGGAAGAGCTGGACGACGAACTGCTCGAGGAGGAGTCTTTCTTCACAGGCGTCGGTTCTTTCGCCTTCTCGGATTCAGATTCAGACGACGACGACGATGATGAGGAGGAGCTCGAAGACGAATCTTTCTTCTTTTCTTCTTCTTCTTTCTTCTCGGAAGACGAGGAAGACGACGACGAGCTCGAAGATGATGAAGACGACTTCGGTGACGGCTCTTTTTTCTTTTCCTCCTCAGACTTGGAAGATGATGATGAAGAAGATGATGATGAAGAAGATGATGACGATGAGCTGCTTTCCTTCTTCTTCGCCTCTTCTTTCTTTTCGGCGGATTCCGAGTCAGACGAAGAAGAAGAACTGCCGCTGCTGCTCGAGGACGACGACGACGAACTTTCGCCTCCTAAAATTTTCGCCTTCTTTTTAGCAGCCGATGCTCCTTCGTCCTCCTCCTCGTCATCATCTCTACTTCGTTTACTTCGTTTACTCTCCACGAACGCTTTGCACACCTCCATCAGCGTCTCGCCTTCTCCGCCTAATACTCTGCTTTCTTTGCACTCCTCTAACGCAGTTTTCACTTTTTTCAGTTGCGTCTCCGCGTTCAGCGCGGCAACCGTTCGCGAGAACAAACCGGTCGATTTCAAATACTCTTGAATTAACGGAAGGACATCCGCCAACGTCGGTTGTTGTTCGTCGTTATCATCATCATCCTCAGTGCTCCTCGCATCGTCAGAATTCTTCTTTTTGCTCGTCGTCGTCGCATCGATGTTTCCCGCAGCAGGCGAGGGAGAACGCCCCCCGAGAGAAGATCTCGTCGTCACCATTTTTAATATAAAAAAGAGTCGTCTAAAGTCTGTCGAACAGTAGTTCTCTCTCGCTTTCTGCTTTAAAGTGCGTTCTGTTTTTGTTCTTCTGTGCGTTTACTACGTAAAACGCGCTTTGCGTGTTGTTGTGTTTACTTTTATAATGAGAGGAAAGATTACGATGATGATTGGAGCTTGAGCCGCCGCCAAAAAGTTATTTGTGTGGAGAGAATTCTCGAGCAAAAACACACACAAGCTGCTTGAGAGAAAAGAGAGAGAAAAGAAGAGAGAGAAAAGAAGAGAGAGAAAGAAGAGAGAGCAGTGCGTCGAAAAAGAAGCGCAAAAAAAAAGATGAAAAAAACTCTCTGCCCTCTGCCTTCTGCTTCTGCTGCCTTCTTTTTGAGAGCAAAAAAATAAAGGAAAAAGAGCAAGTATGATAAAGCTTTTCTGCTCTCGGAAAAGTGTTCCTTCTTCTGATGTTGAACACTTTTTATCCTCTTTCTTCGTCCCCAGAACACACACATCCTACGACACCAAGAAACAATTACTAAGAATGACTGATTCGAAAAGATCGAACGCCGCGGGCGAGAAGTACGCCTTGCGAGGGATCTACGGCTCCGAGCCGTACTGGCCGCAAGAGAAGCTGAAGATTTGCGTCACGGGCGCCGGCGGGTTTATCGGTGAGACTTAGTAGAGAGTAGTATTTATAGTATTTATGACGAGAGATGGAAAGGGGCGGCCCCGGTAATCGGACGCGATTCGATCTCTCGCGATTTGTGTTCTTTTTCTCGTCTCTTTTCTTCTCTCTCTCTCGTTCTCTCGTCGTCTCGGTTTTGAAGAAATCGAACTAGTTTGGCGAGTGAAAAAGTCTCTTTGTTTCTTTCGAAAGCACTTCGCGCGCGTAGTACGCGTAAACACCGCGGAAGAAGAAGAGAAAGAAGAAAAAGCGATCGACCAAAATTATCCCATTGTGTGTTGGGAAATTCAGCGGCTGTCGTTGCGCCTCAGATTCATCTTTAAAAACAAACACTGACAAACGCGTTTTTCTCATCTTTTCCTCTTTAAACAGCCTCGCACCTGGCAAAACGTCTCAAAGAGGAAGGCCACTACGTGGTCGGCGCGGATTGGAAGCGCAACGAGCACATGCCGGAAGAAATGTTTTGCGACGAATTTATCCTCTCCGATTTGCGTTTGTTCGAGAACTGCGCCAAGGTGTTGGAAGGATGCGACCATTGCTTTAACTTGGCCGCGGATATGGGCGGGATGGGCTTTATTCAATCCAATCACTCGGTTATCTTTTACAACAACATGATGATTTCGTTCAACATGGTTGAAGCTGGGAGAGTGAAAGGCGTGAAGAGATTTTTCTACGCGTCTTCGGCGTGCATCTACCCGGAGAGCGCGCAGTTGGTGACGGACTTGTCCGCGGGTTTGAAGGAAGCCGCGGCGTGGCCGGCGCAACCGCAAGACGCGTACGGTTTGGAAAAGTTGGCCTCGGAGGAAGTGTACAAGCACTACCAAGGTGACTTTGGCATGCAATGCAGAATTGGTCGATTCCACAACATCTACGGCCCGTACGGGACGTGGAAGGGCGGCAGAGAGAAGGCGCCGGCGGCGTTTTGCCGTAAAGCCGCCTTGGCTGAAGGTGAGATTGAAATGTGGGGAGACGGTAAGCAAACCCGTTCGTTCACGTACATCGACGATTGCGTCGAAGGTATCTTGAGATTGACCAAGTCTGACTTTGGCGAACCGTTGAACCTCGGCTCGGACGAGATGGTTTCCATGAACGAGATGCAAAAGATGACTCTCGAATTCGCGGGTAAACCGGACATGCCGATCAAGCACATTCCCGGTCCGGAAGGCGTGAGAGGCAGAAACTCAAACAACGAGTTGTGCATGGAAAAACTCGGGTGGGCGCCGTCCGTCAAGTTGGCCGACGGCTTGAAGGTGACCTTTGAATGGATCAGCGAAAAGATTGAAGAAGACAAGAAAGCCGGCACCGACGTCGCCGCCTTGGGAAAATCCACCATCTGTGGTACCATGGCCCCGACGGAATTGGGCGCCTTGAGAAAGAAGGACGGCGAAGAGGAGTTGGCCAAGTAAACGACGACGACTTTTAATCGGTGAGTTTTGATTTGAGGAAGAACCAACATTTACAACAACAACAACAACAACAACAACAACAACAACAACAACAACAACAATTTAGTAGAACGAGAGCGGGTGTGATGAACAGAGAAAAAGTTTAAGTGTTTAACGTAGGCAGCCAAAGGGATTGCTGCCAACATCAATACCTGAATATAATCAAACCGTAGCATCATTATCGTGAAGAAGAAATTTACTTTTACAAGATATACATATAACAAACAGTAAGCGTATATATATCGCGCCGCCGGCCGCTAAAAACCAAAACATCTACTTTAAAACTATTAAGCTCTACTACTTAAAATACAACCGGTAGGAAGTGCGTCTCCCCACCGGACAAACTCTTTAATTCGTCCTTCTTCTTTTCCACGACGACTGCTCTGCACAAAGGACACGTCGTGTTGTCCTTCTCGAACCACGGTTCCACGCACTCCTCGCAAAATACGTGATCACATTCCAATTTCAAAGGCGCTATGATTTCCTTCTGTTGACAAATGGCGCATTCAAACTCCAAACCGAGCTTTTCGACGTCCGCTTTTGTCGCGGGCGTGCCGTGAGCGCAACTGAACGCTTTGGACCCGAAATCGTAACGACGCGAGAAGGCGCGCGTAAACTCGTGTACCGATTTCGACGTTTTGAACAGAGCGCAAGCGAGATAAGAGCCGGCGAGCGCGGACGAGAGGAAGAGGCCGAACAGGCTGGCGTTTTGGAAGTACGCGAACCAGATCGGGATCGGGAGGACAGTTTTGTACGAGATGGCCGCATACTCGATGGCACTTATTGTTAATCCTCGAGCGCGGTACGGTCTTCGCGCGTCTTTCCCGCCTAACGGTTGTTGGTCGTCGCTTTCGAGCATCACCATCGTCGTTCCTCCTCCGCTTTCGACGTCAACCACGCTTTGTCGACGTTGTTGTTGTTGTTGTTGTTGTTGTTGTTGTTGTTGTTGTTGTTGCTGCTGCTGCTGCTGCTCATCGCCGACACCTGGCTCGCTATTCGTGCATTCGTCCTCGTCGTCCTTCTCCTTCTTCCGAAACCGGCGCAAGCCTCCAAAACCCATCACGAAATCCTTCGCGCTCCTCGCGTCCAACTCTGAAACCATCTTCGCGACGCGCTCTACGTTTCCTAAAATACCCCCACTACTCGTCGTTTGCGTCGCCGTCGACGTCGTCAAAACGCACAGACACTTCAACGCGTCAAACATAAACCGCGCGTTCAAATTTATCGCCACGATTTCAAACAAACCTTCCCACGCGGTGAACTCGTTCCTCGTCGGCGTCTTCGCCAGGACGCGTCGCCACATTTTCGGCGACTCGTCCGCGTCGTCCAACTTTGTCGGCACTAAGAACAAAAACGCGTAAGAGACACACACGCAGTGCACGAAATCTCTCACCACGTTTTTGCGAATGAACGCTTCTTTCTTTGCGATTTCTTGGACTAAACTTTCGCTCGTTTTCAAGTGCCAGGCGAATAAGGCGACTATCACGCACAGAATTTTCCAGTGAAAACTGAAGAAAACCACCGAGAAGAGCGAGATGTACGGCAACATCGGTTTCATTTTTCGAAACACTCTCTGAAGATCCGAGCGGATGGTCATTTCCTCCGCGTTCACGTCCTCGTTTTCTTCGTCGTTTTCTTCGATATCTTCATCCTCCTCCTCCGCGACGACGACGATGTTCTCGTCATCAGGAGTACCATTCCCGGTGTCGTCGTTTCCGTCGCGCGTGGAAAGCATCGTCGTCCTCTCGTCGTCCTCCTCCTCGTTATTGTTGTTTAAAGCACCACCTCGACCACCTCGACCACCACGACTGCTCTCGGCAGCATCGTGAGTCGCGGCGTTGTTCACACCGGCGGCGGCAGCTCTTCTCACCGCGTGTTCGTGCGCGTCGACGAGGAACCGCCACATATGATTCTTTTAATTGATGAAAAAAAAGTTGCGTCTTTTTTTTTTTTTTTTTTGGTCAACGCTTTTCTTTTTTTTTTCTTTGCAACAGACACACAAGAAAAAAAAAGCCCGAAAGCCCCTCATTATATATGCACTGCTCTACTATTTACCTCTCTCGTTCTCTCTCTTAGAAAATAAACGAGATGACGGACAACACCAACGAGATCGCGACGACGGACCACCAACCTCCTCGCGTGCGACAGTGCGTTTTTGTTCTCTCTCTCTCTGCTTTTTTCTCTCTTCTTCTTTTGTATTTTTTTAATGTGTGCGCGAATGTTTCCCCCATGTTGCATTTCGGGAGGAAGAAGTAACTTTTCATTCTCTCTCTTTCTCTTTAGATGGCTCCATCGATTTGGACTTCAAAAGTATTCCGAAACCTTGCGAAAACTAACGAACGAACAGTTCTTAGAGCTGAAGTTACACCCGGATTTCGCCAAGCACGAGATATTCGACACCGCGGATAAGCAAAAGTTGCAAAAAGCGATTTCGTGCTTGAGGAAGGAAAGAGCGAAATTTTCTTCTTCGCAAATATCGACGGGGTGTGTTCTTGGGTCGTCGCCGTCGCCGAGGAGAAGCGAGGGTGGGAGTTCGATCGTGTCCTCGAGCTCGTCGTCGTCTTCGTCGTCGTCACCGAGAAATACGACGACGAATGCGACGAATGTTGGAGGCGCGGCGAAAACGCCGAGAAGTAACGGCGTCGGCGTCGGCGCGAGGAAGACGAGCGTTCAGTCGCATCAGCAACAGCAACACCAACAAGAGAAGAGTAATTTTCAAGTGAATCAGAGAAAGCGCTCACCATCGACGGTAATTTCTTCACCATCTTCGTCTCTGGTATCGAGTACGAGTACCACCGAGCCTCGCGATTCGATGGCGAATACTAGCAGCAGCGGTAATAATAGCGCCAACTCGAACGCTATCGTCTCCGTGTGGCAAAAGAACAATTTAGTCAACGTGCAAAGAAGTAGGAACAATAACGCAGACGGTTACTATAATAATAATGCTAACGACGAAGACGAAGACCCTCGCATTCGCGTTGTCGTTCGCGCGCGTCCGTTAGCACCCCGCGAGATTGCAAAGAATGAACGCAACGTCTGCGACGCCGACCCGGACTCGAAGACTTTGACCGTCTTTGAACCAAAAGTGAAAGTTGATTTGACGAAGTTCACGGAAACGAGCGAGTTTGTGTTCGACGACGTATTCGGCGGATACTGCTCGGACGATCGCGTGTACGATAAAACTGTCGGTCCTTTGGTTCGTTCGGTTTTATGTGGCGGTAACGCGACGTGTTTCGCCTACGGTCAAACCGGTAGCGGCAAGACGTATACGATGGCGCCTTTGCCTACGCGAGCAGCGAAGGAGTTGTTGAGTGGATTTGCCGAGTTTAACAAAGTGTTCGAGGAAGAAAAGAAGAAGAATGAGTGCCCCGAGAACGGATTGAACGATGCGGCTCCAACTTCTCCAAACAACGAAGAAGACGTCGGCCAAAAAATTGAGCTTTGGGTTTCCGCCTACGAAATATACGGAGGTAAAGTGTACGATCTGTTAGCCTCTCGAGAGAAACTTCGAGTTTTAGAAGACGCGAAGAATCAAATGCAAATCGTTGGTTTATCCGAGTTTCTCTGCGAAAACGTGAGCGAAGTGGAAACGTTGATTGAACGGTCGGCTTTAGAGAGGTGCGTCGGGCAAACGGGCGCCAACGCGGAAAGCTCGCGGTCGCACGCGGTGATTCAATTATGGATAAAAGAGCGGTTACTCCCAACAAAAGCTCGAAATGGTCGACAGAAAAGTATATATCAGCGCCAGCAACAACACGATTTGATGATGAATTCGCATCGTCATCCACAGCTTCAAAATAAGAGATACCATCGAAAGCCGCTCGGAAAATTTTCTTTCATCGATCTCGCCGGTTCCGAGCGCGGCGCGGATACCACCGATACGGACCGCCAGACGCGAGCAGAAGGCGCAGAAATTAACAAATCTTTATTAGCGTTGAAAGAATGCATTCGCGCGTTGGATGGTGGCGCGACGCACGTCCCATTTCGCGGATCGAAGTTAACCGAAGTTTTGCGAGACTCGTTTTTAGGCGATAGTCGAACGGTGATGATTGCGTGCGTTTCTCCAGCCGCGGGTAGTTGCGAACACACGTTGAATACGCTTCGTTACGCAGACAGAGTGAAAGAATTGCGGAGTAACGTTGTTGGATCTCTACCGTCGTCGTCGTCATCTTCTGCAATCAGCGATGCTCCCGCGAGAAAGGCGTCGCTTCAAACATCATCATCGGTTGCTACTATTCCTGGAAAGCGAAGACCGGCTTTTGATCTCTCGTTTTGCTCGCCCGAAAGTGAACGAGCAGTAGAAAACAATCCTGCTCTGCCTTCTTCTTCAAATTCTTCTTCTTCTTCTTCGAGTCCAACATCCGCTGAGAAAACGCTCGATCGACATCAGCGGCCAGAGAAAAAGAAGGATGAAACGAACGAGAAAGAACAATCATCACGAAACCCGCTCGAAGCCGATGCTGAGAACAACAGCAAAACTGTCGTCGATGTTGTCGATGACGACGACGATTCAGAAACATCTCACCTTCTCTTTGAAAAATACGCCACCTCCCTTTCCCCGCCTCAACTCCAACGCCAACACGAAAAGCTCATCGAAACCATCTTAAAAGAAGAATTCGACTTGATCGACGCGCACCGCTCGCACGTGGAGCAATCCGTCACTCGCGCCTCGGACGCCGCCGAGCTTCTCCGCGTCGTCGACGAACCCGGTTCAGCGGTCGACGAATACGTCTTCCACTTGGCCAACTCGCTCGAGAGACAGCGCAAAGAGCTCGATCAGCTCTCCGCTCGAGTGCGGAAGTTTCAATCGCATTTGAGGAAAGAAGACGTGCTCTCGAAATTGAACATCAACAGCACAAGCGGTGCCGCAAACAGACAGGCAGCAGAGAGGAAATGATCAAAGCATCGTCGTGAATACTACTATAATACTACTACTAATGATCACACTCTTTTAGTACATTTTCTTGCTTTTTCTCTTTCCTTCGTGTATTTTTTACTCCTGTCTCTTCACTTTAACGCGCTTCTTGGTCTTCTTCTTCCGAACTTTATACTACTAATAATGGTATTCGAACGCGCTCGTCTGCAAACGCTCTGGCGCACGCACCGCCTCAGAGTCGTTGGGGGTTCTTCTTCTTCTGTAAACGATAAAGATTGTCTTTTCGCGTTGCATCGAATTCTGATCGGCGAACAAGATCTCGACGTGGAAACGCTTCGATTTATCCACGAAGCGAATAAATGTCCGTTTCATCCGGAGACATTACCGATGGCGGTCACAAGAATGGCGAGCGATGAAGACACCGCTATCGTCCAATATTATTTAGAACACGTGTCGAGGAACTTTCTGGAAAGGAACCAAAGAATGGTGAAAAGAGCGGCGATGTATTGTTGTAAGTTTGGGTATGAAAAGACGCTGAGATTGGTCGTGGAAACGGTAAGGCGAAGAGCACCAATGGTGTCGCCGTGGTCGCCGTGGTGCTTGTTTTGGTGCAAACAGGGAGGTTATGGAGATATTTTGAATTTCTGTGTGCAGAATGGGTGTCCAGAAGTACACTTATACGACAACAACGAGTTGTATTCTCAGGGAGTACTTGGACGACCGATTCGTTTGGGCGTCCCGTACTATCGAAAATGCATGCGAGCAGAAAATCGACCGAAGAATTTACCGTACTGTTGTGAACTGCACAGAACGTGTTGCACGTGCGCAGGTTTTGGTCATATCATGAAAACCGTGCGCATTCCTCGAACCGGTGGTTCGTTCCAGGAAAAAAGTATTTGCGACGCCTGTCGCGGTCTCGGCGTCTTCCCCGAGCGAGATCGAGACGGCGATATTTTCTTCGACGCTGTCCTCGCCGCGTAACTTTTTAAGAACGAGATATATGCGAGGTAAAAACTCTTTCAATTTTTTCTACTTCTTAGTATCACAATCGCGCGTTTCTCTCCTCCTCCTTTCTCTCTGTTTCTATCTTTCACTCTCTCTCTCTCTCTCTCTTCTCTCTCAATTCAAAACGATGACTTCGTTCTCCGCGTCCGTCGTCGCCCTCTCTCTCTTCTTTCTTCTTTCCTCTTCTTCGACGGTACCTCGTTTGGATTCGAGGAGCGCGTCGATTGCACCGTCGACGTTGCCGTGCGTTTTCACGAGCGCATCTTTGAGGTTATCCGAGCTGAACCGCGCGTTCAGTTGCATATTCATCGCGAGAAGTTTCTGTCGCATGACCGAAACTTTTCGATCCGCGGTGCGCTCGTCGTAAAAAAAATCTTCTTCTTCGTGCTCGTCTTCTTTCTCGTCGCGGCGAGCGAAACGCCCTCCTTCTCTTCCACGTGCTGCCGTTTGTGCTCTGGCTCTCGCGTACGCGCCGGGTGTCCATCCTCTTTTTTTCACCGTCGCGAAATGTTTCGCTTTCGGCTTCGCCACGATTTTCCCGTCCTTCTTTACGAATGGATTTTCGATAAAAAGTTTCTTCTGCGCTTTTTCCTTCTTCTTCTTCTCCTCGTTCTCTTTCAAAACTTCGTCCAGCGTCTGCACTCGCGTACGTTTATGCGGCGTGTCGTATTCCGGGTGCACTTTGAGGAACTTCTTATCGCTCGTGATGTTTTCTCCTTTGACGAGTAAGATCTCGTCGTCCAAGCCGTTGTTCACGAAAACTTTAATTCGATGTCGGTTTCTCTCTCTGTCGTAGTTGAGCCAAAGCGCTTTGCGACCGTTGTACGCCTCGCCACTTTTCATGCCGACGATGATGACTTCTTCGCCTGTTTTGCGCGTCATCGCGTGTGCCCGTGTTTTACAACGCGCGCGCCCGTCGTGTTTTCAAGATATAAAAATATGAGGAAAAAAACGTCTTTCAGTCAATTGAAAAGACACATGTGTCATTTGTTTCTTGTAGTGTTGTTCGAAATAAAAGTAACGCAAGAACGCAAGAAGAACGCGCGCCATGGCACCTAAACGCAGTCCAACAACAGCAGGACTCGGCCGAGGAAAACGCGCGAAAAACAACCTCGTGTGTATCGTCGGGTTAAAAAATCGTCCGGATCTCAACGGGAGATATGGAACCGTGATCGATCACGACAAGAGTACCGACAGATACACCGTGAAAGTGAGTGGCAAAAAAAACGAAGGAGAAGAATCCGTGCTTGTGAAGAGCGAGAATGTAACGAACGTTGACTCTAAGAGAGCCATTCAAGCGAGGAAGAAAGGGCAGTTCAACACGTTAGAGAAGCTGTTCGCGAAGAAGACAGGTGGGCAGCAGCAGACGGAAGAAGAAGACGGGGCGGCGAAAACGCATATTTTTACATCTCCCAAAGTCAAGGTGAAGAAAGAGGAGCACGGAAGCACTGACGACGACACCAACGACGACGACGACGAGGGAAACAAACGCGAGCAACACCAAAAAACTTCCGCGACAGAGCGAAACAACAACAAGGTGGTCGACGCGGGAAACACAGTGTCTCCTTCTTCTTCGTTTCCTCGGTTCCCACCGGACGGTACCGCAGTTCCCGGCCCGAGCGCCTCGTGGTATCTCTTTCAGCTCCAAAAAAGAGAGAAAGAGGAAGAGAAAAGAAAGCAAAAGAGGGACCAAAAAAACTAATTTAGGGTTTGAAATTTTCTTTTTTCAAAAGTTTGTGTAAAATAAAAAACAGACCACGTGGCCTCTTGTGACCGCGCGTTTGCATCTCGCGCAGATTTCTCTCGTGTGGTCGTTTCGAGCCGTTTCTGACCAGAAACTCGGACATTTTCTGTTGATGCGTGTAATCGTCATTGATATCAGCGCTTCGTATATACACACACGCACACACGCACAGACGATACATAACCTTTGTTCTCGAACGAAAGTTATAAAATCTCTCTTTTTACGAACATCGTACCTTTACACGTTTTTCAGTAACAAAATGTTACGTCACGCCAGCAAACGCGCTTTGCGTCACTCTGCTTTGTCCGGGACGAAGGCCACGTCGATGACGCCGATGATTTCTGCAAACGTCGTCGGGCAACAACACGTTCCTACTGTCGCGCAACCCTCTTCAGCGAACGCGAGACGATCGAAACACGAGGAGGCGAAATCGAGAGACCCGAGATGCCAACACGATTGGACGAAACCGTTCCACGCGAGTCCGTTACCCTTGGACGCGGCGGGTGGGCTTTTGGAGTACTCCGTGGTGTACACGGACCGGTCGATGAACCACATGTCGAAGCCGTTTTGCGACATCATGAAAAATTTGAACGAAAGTTTGAAAGAGGCGTACAACGCGGCGTCGGTAATCATCATGCCAGGGTCCGGGACGTACGGGATGGAAGCGGTGGCGAGACAGTGGTGCACCGGGAAGAAGGCGTTGGTTTTGCGCAACGGGTATTTCTCGTACAGGTGGACCGATATCTTCGAGCAAACGAACATCCCGAGCGAAACTATCGTGATGAGAGGACAACCGGTGGATCCGGAGAACGCGCAGCCGCACTTTGCGCCGGCGCCGATTGAAGAGGTCGTGAAGACGATCATGGCGGAGAAACCGGCGGTGGTTTTTGCGCCGCACGTGGAGACGTCAACCGGTATCATCTTGCCGGACGACTACATCAAGCAAGTCGCGAGCGCGGTGCACGCGCACGGGGGTTTGTTTGTTTTGGATTGCATCGCGAGTGGTCACGTGTGGGTTGACATGAAAGAAACCGGCGTGGACGCTATTTTGTCCGCCCCGCAAAAAGGTTGGACCGGGCCGGCGTGTTCGAGTGTGATTATGCTCGGGGAAAGAGGCACGCACGCGACGAGAAACACGACGAGCACGTCGATGGTCATCAACATGAGAAAGTGGTTGGAAGTCATGGATTCGTACGTCAACGGCGGGTTTGCGTACTACACGACCATGCCGACGGACGCGTTGTCCTTGTTTAACGGAGCCGCGAACGAAACGAAGAAGATTGGTTTTGAGAAAGTCAAACAAATGGCGTGGGATTTAGGCATGGGCACGAGAAAGATGATGGAATCGAAAGGCTTGAAATCCGTCGCCGCGCCTGGTTTCCAAGCGCCCGGTGTGGTCGTCTCTTACACCCCGGAACCGAACATGTTTAACATCTTCAAGGGTAAAGGGATGCAAATCGCCGCGGGCGTGCCGTTTATGATCAACGAGCCCGCCGGTAACTTCACCTTCCGCATCGGTTTGTTCGGTTTGGACAAGGTTGTCAACAAAGACCGAACGATTAGCATCTTGGAAGAAAAGTTGGACGAAATCCTGCCGGAAATCGAGAAAGCTGAAGCCGAGAAGACGGCTTAAATATATTTTATAACGTGTGCGTGTAAATGGCGAAGACAAAGAAGAAGACCAAGAAGAGATTTGAGGAAAAAGAAATAAAGCGAGGAGAGAAGAGAAAAGCGAACCGCGGGAAAGAAAGAAGAGATACTACAGTTGTACAATACATCAGAGAACGAATCAATATCGAAAACAACACATTAAATATATAAATATATATAGAGCAGTTGTATTAAAATTACTATTATAACTACTATACGTACTGAATCCTTCCTCCTTTCGATCCCGTCGAGACCGCGCGTACGAGTCGTTGTAGTCAAAAAGGCACCTCCAACGCTTTGAAGAACAAGTCGTTACAAGAAAAAAACGTCCTCATACACAAAAGAAACATGACCGGCTGCTTGAACTCCTATTATTCGCGAGGTCTGTCGCCGCTCGTGACAAAACACATGCATTCCCCTATTAGGAGCATCATCCGTGGTGGTAGTCATCGCGCACCCGTCGTCGTTGTCCTCGGGGAAATTCAACAACGTCGAGGTGGCGGCTCCTCTTCTTCTTCATCTGGAGGCGGCCGAGGTCAAGGCGGCCGGGGAGACCGACGACGATCTTCTGAGGAGGATTACAAGATAACTTTACGTTCTATACGCAAAAATTCAAAAAGGTTCGACACGGACGAGCAAGTTTCCGAGATGTACGCGCGCTCGGCGTTGTTAAAAAAAGCGCACGAATCTGGCATGCCAGCGGTGCAATTGGCGAGCGGGAAGGCGAACATTTTCATGGACGGGAATCCAATCGTGTACGGAGGTGCGATTGATCGTATGGAGAACGACCCGAAAGATGGACAAGTTGTCGGAGTGTTCGATCATAATCAACGACCGATCGGGTGGGGAACGTTTAATTCGAGCAGCATGTTTCGCGTGCGGATGATGGAGTTGGCGAAGGAGACGGAGTCGCCGATTTTGATTAAGCGGGTGGTGAAGAAGAGGATCGAGGAAGCGAAGATGTTGAGAGATAAAGTTTTAGATCTTAAAAATGGAAAAACGAATGCGTATAGGTTGGTGAATAGCGAAGGCGATCGGCTTTCAGGGATAATTATCGATAAGTACGGGAACGACAACCATTTCGTCGTTTCTTCGTCGGCAGGTTGGGTGGAAGCGCAAAGAGGCGATATCATCGAGGCGTTGAGAGAGGTGATGTTGAAAGAAAACGAAAACATGACGGTTGTGTGGAGAAGAGACGTAGACATGTACGCTTTAGAAGGTGTCGGGGTGACCGAAAAGGTATCCGTGTACGATAAGAACGGCGACGACGCGTCGGCTTCGTTGCCGAGCGAGATTGAAATCACTGAGAACGGGGTGAAATATTTGGTCAATCTGACCGAAGGGCACAAAACGGGGTTTTACGTCGACCAACGCGACAATCGAGCGTTTATCGGTGAGTTGAGTAAAACGAGTAACGATAACAGTGATTTCAGCGTCTTGGATTGCTGCACGTACACCGGCGGCTTCGCCATCAACGCCGCCGTGGCGGGATGCAAAAACGTCACCGCCGTCGACTCCTCCAAAATAGTCCTCTCCATCGCCGCAAGGAACGCCGAACTGAACAACGTCCAGGATCAAATCAACTTTGTTCCCTCCGACGCCTTCGACTACCTCGACGACTGCATCGCCAACAACCGCCAATACGACGTTCTCGTGCTCGATCCTCCCAAGTTCGCGCCTACGGTCAAATCTTTATCCAAATCGCTCTTAAAATACATCGGATTAAACGCTCGCGCCATGCGATGCGTCAAACCAGGCGGTATTTTAATATCCTGCAGTTGCTCCGGAGCAGTCACGCAGCGAAAACTGTTACCATCCATCGTCTTTGAAGCTTCCCAAGCGGCGAACCGAAGGATCGCGAAAGTCCGCGACGGCGGATGCGGCGCCGATCAACCGATCGACCCCATGTTCCCAGAGGGTGAATATTTGAGCGTTTTAGCCGTGCGCGTGATGTAAGGAGTACATTTCCTCTGGCCGTTACATAAAACCACACGATAGTGATGATGATAGAAATTTTGTATTTGTTTTGCGAAAGTGTTGCTGTTTATATACACGTGCTCACTCCTTAAAAGGTCGAATAAAAACAACTCCACAAAAAAAAGGTAATCCATCTTTTGCAAAGCATTACGTTTTATTAGTCGTGGGGGGTGTTGTGTGTTTGGCACGATGGGCCTGGACTTGGACTCGTGCATAGAGCGGGTATGTTTTTTCGTTGTGAAACTCTTTACGTTCTCTCTTTGCGCGTCTCATCTGCAAGTAGTATTATTTCCGTTTCATCCATTTCTCTTCTTTAGGTCTCGCCGTCGTCTTGTACTCACGAACTTCTCTCTCTCTCTCTCTCTTTCTTCTGTGAATGAAACGCTAAATGACAAAACATAAAACAGATTAAACGGTGCGAATCTCTGACCGAACCGGAACTCGAACAGCTCTGTTTAAAATGCAAAGACGTGCTCGTGGAAGAGTCGAACGTGCAACCGGTGTCCTCCCCGGTGACGGTCTGTGGGGACATCCACGGGCAATTTCACGACCTGTTGAAGCTGTTCCAAACCGGAGGGGAAGTGCCCGAGACGAACTACGTCTTCATGGGGGACTTCGTCGATAGAGGATATAACAGTTTAGAAGTGTTCACGCTGTTGATGTTGCTCAAGGTGAAATATCCGGCGCACGTGACGCTGTTGCGGGGGAATCACGAGAGTCGACAGATTACGCAAGTGTACGGGTTTTTCGACGAGTGCACGAGGAAGTACGGGAACGCGAACGCGTGGAGGTGGTGCACGGACGTTTTTGATTACTTGACGTTAGCGGCGGTGATTGAAGGGCGCGTTTTGTGCGTCCACGGGGGGTTAAGTCCGGATGTTCGGTCGATTGATCAAATTCGGACCGTGGATCGCGTGTGCGAAATTCCTCACGAAGGCGCGTTTTGCGATTTGATGTGGTCTGACCCCGAGGATATCGAACGGTGGGCGATTTCGCCGAGAGGCGCGGGATGGTTGTTCGGGCGAAAAGTTGTAGAGGAGTTTAACCACGGGAACGGGTTAGAGTTAATCGCGCGCGCGCATCAGCTCGTCCAAGAAGGCTTGAAATACCAGTTCCCGGAGAGGAGTTTAGTCACCGTCTGGTCTGCCCCGAACTACTGTTATCGGTGCGGCAACGTAGCCTCGATGTTAAGTTTTGATAGCGAAATGGATAGGTCGGTGAAATATTTCACGGAAACGAGCGAGAATGCAAACATGTCCGCGCCGAGAAACATAGCCGCCGGATATTTCTTATAATAAGAGAGAGAGCGAAGGAGTTTAGAATATAAAAGTAGCGAGATAGCAGAGAACATTATGGGTATAGCACAGCAGAATGACCGAAACCAGCGCGTATATTGTAATATAGATACAATTATATACTACGTATGTACTAGGTATTCGTTTCTCTCTTTCTCTATTCTATTCCGCCTCCGGCTCTCTATTATTATAAATACGCGTGTTAATACATCAAGTGTGTTTTGCTGCTGCGTTTTCGGCGGCGGCACATTCTTTTGCAGCAGCAGCAGCACATCTCTTTCGTCTCTCTCTCACCAAAATTAATTCTTCTTGTTCATTTTCAAGCTCATCTTCGCTCGCAATCGTTTCAGCTCTTTCTTCTTTCCTTTCACTTCCAAAGGCGTCTTCGCGTCCGTCCAATTCGAAAGCTCTTCTTTTTCCAACTTCGCGATCGACGCGTTCAATTGTTCCCGTTTTTTATAATCCATATTCCGGTCGTGCGGATTGATTCTCTTCGCGGGCGTTCGCGATTTCGAGCGGTGCGTTTTACCCAATACACCGAGCGTGCCTCGGTTGCCGCGTTTAATCACCGGTTGGCGTTTGATTTTGCCCGCCATTTTGGATGTGTGTTTGTTGTGAGGAGGAAAGGTGTGTGATGAGGAAACTCGCATCAAAGAGTCGGACGATGATTCGTGTACATTTTTTTTTGCATTTTGATTACACCCCATTATTACAGTCTCTTCTTGAGTAGCACTAGTTTTACAGTTTTTGTTGTGCGTGTTCTGGGGTACTTTACAGTTCTCGATGTTTAAGATATTTGCGTTCCGCTCCGCCCGCGGATTCTTTGATGATAGCGTACAAGATTCCGGATTCTTAAGCAAACGCTCGCGACCGAAGGTGGTTCCACGCTTCTCTTCTCGCGCTCACGCGTGCGCCTCGGTGTTTCTGTACACCTCGTACGCCTCGCCGTCTTCAAAGATGATCAGCTGTCCCGGTTGTACCTTCGTCTTCTGTTTTCGTTGCACTTTCCTCGTCTGTCCTTTCGTGGACAACAGAAACGAGCCGTGCACGGCGGAAACTTCCAACTCTCGGTCATCCTTCCCGGAAACAGAGAACTGGATCGCGTTCTTATCCACTTGAAGGACACCTCCGGACGATTTTACCAGACGGTTCACGTCGATGGCTTCGATCGGACAGTGGCGTGGGGCGGACGACACGCGGTCCAGCCCGTGGTCGCCCGTTCGTGATTTTTCGCAATCCGGGGCATCCAACACCCACTTTTTATTTGTGATATTTTATCGAATGTTGTATTCGTCGAGGATGAGAAGGATGTGAGGAGAACACGCAAAAAAGGTGAGTAGTCGCGAGGAAAAGAGCGCAGAGTGTTTAAGAGTAAGAGTATAAGAGTAGTACAGAGGAGCACTTCCGCGCTTCTCGATACTCGTTAAAGATGTGAGAAAAAAATATCTAACAACAGAAAAGAATTGGAAAGAAGATCTCTCGTTTACCTTGGTCACGTTCGTGACCACCAAACTTCTTCTCCCGTTTTGCTTGGTGCGGTGAGCGACCGCCGAGATGCTCGTTGCAAAACGTGTCGTCGTCGTCGTAAACATTATTTTATCTTTCGCAGTAAAAGTGTGTCGTTGTTCCTCCTGATGTGGTCTTCAATACTATGAAGAGAATTCAGAGCAAAAAGGGAGAAAAGAAAAGAAAAAATGCTGAGCTGGCAAGAATTTAATTGACTAAATAATTGAGAGTCGCAAAAAGCTTGCTTCAGATATAAATAACACGAGAAAGGATGACGATGCTGTCGAGAACTCCGGTGGTCGTTTCTTCGCCCTCTTCTTCGTCGAAGAAGAAGAGGCGCGAACGACTTTGTCGCGCGAAGGCGACGTCATCAAAACCGAACAACGCGTCGACCACAAAAACGCCAGTTCCCGAAACGAAGAAAACGGATGTGATGATGATGTCAGGGAAAACGCAGCGACGGAGAGACGTGTTCGCCGTGGGGGTTCTTTTCCTCTCTCTGGGTGCTTCTTCTTCGAAGGAAAGCGCGTTTGCCTACGGTACGGGAGGATGGAAAGATTGCGAACCGATCTGCGACTCCTTGAAAGGCGGCTTCGCCGCGCAGCAAAAGTTGCAAGAGGAGATGATGCGACAGTCGATGGGTGGTGACGACACCGGTGCTGAAGCGAAAGAGGAAAGCAAAGGCAAAAAAGCCGCGGTATCGGAGAGGGAAAAGAGGAAGAAGAACTTGAGATAGATGGAGAGAGAGAGAGAGAGTTTGGTGTCGTTATGAATGCGAATAGTATAACACCCAGATTCGTTCGTTTGTTTGCGCCGCGCTCGCGGTAGTAGTATTAAGTTATTATTATTCCTTTAGCGTATTCAATCCGCTCGTTCCGAGTAACTCCAACTTCTCGAACGCGTTTTTGAAATCCGCGAAGAACTTTTTCTGATCTTTCGCGTACACGTCCACGTATTTTTTAAAGTTTTCGTCTTCCAATAAGACGATATCGGACGGTAACATCATGAGCTGCCCGCTCGGATCTTCGTATTGGAATTTTTTCGTCTTTGTATTCTCGGTCCATTTGAGGCCTTTCAATAAGCCGTAATAGGAGTTATTGAACAACAAAGGCGTGGAGGACCACGGGCCGACGTAACCACTGGCATCGGCGTGACACCTTCCCAAGGCGTGCGCACCAGATAACGCGACAATCTCCTGGTCGTCGAATCCCATTCGATAAAAGACGTCTCTCAAACCTTGCGTCGTTTTTGGTCCGGCGTGATCGCCTTTATCCGCATCAGGTAAGCGCCCATTCGGAGTCACTTTCGACGGGTCCATCTCGTCCACTCTTCCGTATTTAAACTCCATGGTTGGCCCGCCCATTTCTTCGATGGCGACTTTCCCCGCGTACGCGTACATATCCGCGTACGAAATTTTTGGATTTCGCTCCTTGATCGGTTCCAAAGCCGCCACCATCTTGTCCAACCCGGCGTTGCCGCCGTGCGCGAGTTCTTCCTTAAACCGAATAGTTCCACCAGATGAACCCCCGGTTTGTGTCATTTTATCGTACGTGCCTGATGAATGCCACGCTAATCGTACCAAAGTCGGCCCTAAGTTTGCGTCTTTTTCCATCAAAGCTTTCACGTCTTTTCTCAATTGTTTAAAATCTTTTTCCGAGTCAGCCGCCTTGTTGAGAGAGGATTCCCCGTTGGATGCTCGAGCAAACGGCGGGGCGGATCCTTGCACGACTGTACTCATCCCTACCATACCCACGATGCCTACGAGTGCTCGAAACACGTCTCTTTTCGTTAACGAGAGGTGAATGAGGTCTTCGTCTGATTTGAGGACGCAGTATTCAATCATGTCTTCTTCTTCCTCGATTGGATTAGGAGTCGAATTCATTATTAATAATTTACCCTCATCGTCCGATGAAAATGATTTTGATCGAAAAGTGCTGATTGATTTTTTCTGCTTTTGTTGTTGTTCCTTAAAGGAAGAAAAACCACCACCACGAGCGACGCATCTGTTGCTACGCGTATTAGTATCACTCCCACCCGACGTCAACGAAGAAGAGCAGCGGATTTTGCTCGTCGTCGGCATCATCTTAATCATCATCACGTACTAAGAATAAGGGTAATGAGACGAAAAAGCGTCGTTTGAAATAAAGCACTTTTTAGATATTTTTCGCCTTTTTGGCGGCAATTTTTTCAAATCTTTTTTTCAGCCTCACTAAAAGAGAGTGTTTTATGTTGCGCTTAGTATACGCGAGTTCAAGAACAGTAATAATATTACAAAGGAGCAAAGATTATAGTAGCTTTTTTCAAAGTGTGCGAGAAGAATTCACTAAAAAAAGTTTACTCGTCCCAGTCTTCTATGACGGTTCCGACGCCGGCGTCGACGTCGCCGAACTTTTCGGGCGCTTTTGAACCGCCTAAAAGCTTCGCGACGAAACCTTTTTTCTCTTTTTTCACCTCGACCGGAGCGCAGACGCCGTCGTTATTAAAGACGACTTCGGGAGTTGATTTACACTGCCCATCGCACGTGCAACTCAAGAAGCCGTTTTCTTTGATCATTTCGTGGAACGGGTCGTTTTTACGCACCGCGAGCATGGCTAACGTTCTCGTTTTCGATTTGGTTTGCTTAAAAATTTCTTCCAACGCCGGCGAGTAGGTGTAGTCGTCGATTAATAAGAACGAGGGTTTGACCGCGGTGAACAAACCAGCGCCGAGAGAATCCGAAATGTCTTCGTTTTGGTTCGCGTTAAACTCCGCGTCGACTTTCTCTTCGTCGATGGTGTTCGCTTTGATCGCGTTACTGCCGCCGTTACCCGCGCCGGCGACGTAGACCAGAAATTCCGGGAACTCTCTCGAAAACGCGGCGGCTTTGTCGAACGAGGTCGCGGTGAACGAAACCGCTTTCACGAACGCCGAGTTCATGGCGTCTCGCAGTTTCGGTCGCAAATCTTTGAAAAACACGTCGCCGTCAAACGCAAAGACGGTTGGAATTTCCACGTTTTCGCCGTGGTACAAGTTGCTCACGCTCAACGCGTATTGTAAACTGACCGCCGGTTCAATGGTGTGTTTCCCGAACGCCGAGCGACGCTTGACGAATAAGTCGTTCGCGGATTTAATATTACCGGCTTTTTCACCCCAAACGTGCGCGTTGACTAAAGCGGCGACGACGTTGTCTTCTCTCGATAGGTGTAAATTTTGATCCTTTTGCGCCCAGTTTTGTTCCAAAGCGGTGAATACATTCGAATTGCCTTCCCAGACTCGAACGACGCCGGATAAATGCGCCGCGTTCATTAACCGTTTCGCGACGTGCGCGAATGGACCTAAACTCGCGCCTAAAAACGTCGCCGAAAAATACGGCGCGTATTTCGATTGCCCGGTCGTTTCGTTCATCCAGTTTGGCGATTTCGGACCTCGGTATTCGAACTCGATAAACGGCGGCTGCGGCGGCGGCGGCGGAGATGTGTTGATTTTTTCCACGTGCTCTTTCTTTCTCTTCTTCTCGCGATCTTTGAACGATTTCTTCTTCGCGTCGGACTCTTTTTGTTTCTTAACGTCTTCCAAGTGTTTCTTGGATAAGAGCATGCGCCGGTTCAACGAGGATTCTCCTCCTATAAATTCGCCGCCGCCGTTCACGCCGGATTCAATTTCACCGTCTTCAGAGGACATCTGCACGGGGTCCGTTAACTCTCTCGACTTCAACTTTTCCGTCGGCTCTAACAACCCCGGCCGTCGTAACCTTTCCTTACCAATCGCCGCCCGTCGCGCTCGAATGCCGATTTCGCTATTACTCAACGCCTGGAAATACGTCGCCAATAAAACCTCCGGTAACGTTCTCATGCTCATCGATTGGCCTTTCACTTTACGTTCGAACGGATTCACCGTTTCCACAGTCGCGGAATCGAATTTGCAGTAATTCTTACTGAAAAAATCAATCTGCGCGTCCTTCAACAAGTTTTGCCTGCACGACGTGGAAAGATGATGCGACAACGGCGGCGGCGACGGTTGACTCGGCGGCGGTGGCGGTGGCGAAGGCGCATCTGGTATCTCGTAATTCGATCGTTCTCTCACTAAACTCGCCTCGGCCGCGGTTAATCGCGCCTGTAAAAACAGGTCGTCGCCGTCGTCTACACTCGAGTCGCCTCCTTCTTCGTTTAAAGCCGCCGCGCTACTCTCGTCCTCGCTCTTCGTATCTTCTTCTTCTACTCCACCACCACCAAAGTGCGCCTTCGGATTAAACGGCTTTTCGTTGGCGTTTTCAAACACATTCTCCCCAATAACACCGCCACTCCTCTCAGATGCGCGCCCCGAACTTTCTTCACCAGAAGGACGACTATTCGCCACCATCGCTGCGAGCGCGTACTCCTCCCTCAAATTTTCCTCGTACTTTCGCGCATTCGCCTTTTCAAAATCGTAACTCGTGTACGCCCGAAACGCCTCTCTCGCGCGTCTCGCGTGGTCTCTCACTTTCACTTTCACCTCATTTCTTCCGTTTTCAATCGATCGGTGAATGTATACGTCTTTCGGTGCGAACTGTTCGACGAGGAAGATGAGCGCGAACGTTATCGCTATCGCGACCAAAAGGAACCGGCAGACTGAAAATTCGTATCGCTGTTGCGCGTAATAATAAAACTTCTTCTTCTTCTTCTCGTGTTGGTACGCGCGAGCGACGTTGTTTAAAGCGCGTTTCGAAGACTTTTTTCTCTTCTGGTTGTTGTCGTTGTCGTCGTCGTTTCCTCTCCCGTCGTCGTCGTCTGAATCGTCAAAGTCGTCCTCGTAATCATTTTCATCATCTTCGTCCCCGTCGGAATCAATCGTAAACGTCTTCGACGAATGTTGTCTTTGTTCCCGTTGCCGATTCTTCGTCTCTCGTTGTTTCTCGCGCGTCCATACCTTGGCCAAACCGACGCCTTTAGTATTCGGAGGAGGCATTTTGAACGCGAAAACAAGTCGTCTCGCGATGATGGTGCGTCTTTCTCCAGAGTGCGCGTTGTGTGCGACGACGACGAGTGACGATATCTTTCCAAATGGATTGGATTCTCCACTTTCTGCGTTGCGTTCCACTCCAAAACAGATCGCATATCATCGCAGAGTTGAGAAAGCGCGCGACGCTCTCGAGGGTCGCGGCGCTGATTTTGCAAAGTAAGACACACAGAGAATAAAAGCGTTTCGTTTCGTCTCGATACAAACGTCTCTCTCCTGCGTTGTGTACTGCGACGAATAAGGATTGGATGCACCACTTTGTGTGTTGAATTCCAATTGAACAGATTGATTGCATCAGAAGAGCAGTTGCGATATATAAGTCTCTCCTCTGTACATATCGGGTTTCAACGAAGAGAGATTGTCGAGGGAGAAGAAGAGTCGAGAGGTTTTGCGCGCATTCTGATCCCAAAAAAGTGATTTTGTGCGCGTCAGAAGGAACGGCGTTTTGTTGTCATCAATTAAAATTCAATGACACCGACGACTTCTGCGCAACAACAAGGGGAGAATACTACGAAGAAACGCGCGGCGACGATCATCTGCGCTTTACTCCTTCTGAGCGGTGTGATGGCACTCTCGTCCGTGATTCTCGTCGCGGAAAAAAGAACGTCCTCGAGGAATTCGTCTCGTGCGCTCGAGAAGAGAGGGAGTGGTACTCAAAGTGCGTTTCGATTCCACGATTCCGTGGTCGAGGGAAAGAGGAAGGCGAGTGGTGCGAAGAAAAAAAAAGGGTTCGTCGACGTCGTCGAAGACGATCAGATGGGCGATTTGATCGTCGTGAAAGAAGACAACCAAGAAGAAGAGGAAGGGTTGTAGTGAAGAGCTCAGAAGAAGTAGTATTTAGTGTCGTAGCGCTGTATTGTTATTCGTATTGGTATTCGTATTCACCCGAGGACGAATAAGGAGAAGCCGGCGCGCGGAGCGAGTCTTCTCGCGGTATGCGTTATGTTGTCCTCGATACTCTCGTCCTCGATATCGTCCTCGATATCATCGTCTGCTTTTGAAGATGATGAAGGCACAAAGTGTACCTTGAAATTGTCCACGCGAAACGCGCCCGGTTTGAACACCAATAACGAGGCGTCAAAGGTAACCGACGCGCCCGGAGGAACGCGTCTGATGGTTTTCCGAGTTTCGCGGATCCATACGAAAGGCGAGAGTGTACCCTTTTCGCGAAGGAGTACCTTTTTCAGGTGCTGCTGCTGCTGCTGCTGAGTGGTGCTATTATTATTACTGTCTTCTTGTTCTTTGTTGATGTCGAGTCGCGTCAACGACGAGGCGATATCAGTCGCGGTCGTCCACGCGTTCCTCGCCGAGTTGTTTTCTTCGTCTTCGTTCATATCGGTGGCGTCGAACGTCACGTCCACGCGTTCACGGCTTCCGTTGAAACACGTGATTGTTACCGGGACAATTTTGGTCTTTTGAGGCGAAGGAAGCGAAACCACGCCGTTTGGAAATGTTTTCGCATCCGAGATCTTCGCCGCGGCTGAAACGCTGGTTTGCGAATAAAACTCGAAATTTGTAGCAACAGCGTTTTCATCCTCGTCCATCTCCGCCGGTGAATCGTTTGAATTTTTCCAGATATCGGTTGCGAAACATCGAGAAGAGCCGTTGAAAGCTCCATCTCCAACACCTGCCGAGTGCGTTTTCCATTGCAAGCTGACGCACATCTTGCGCGAAGTTGGAGCGCACAGCGTTCTCGAGATGGATTTGTATTCTTCGCTTTTATCCTCCTCACCGTCGAGGATAAGATCCTTTTTATCGTTACCGTTACTATCGCCGTTCGTATTTATATCACCGCGAGACAACTTGAACGTCACGTCGATCGTTTTCCCGGGATTTAAAAGTTTTCCATCGCCTCGAAAACACGCGTTCGAGAATAGTTTCGTCGTTTTCAAAAATTCAACCGCCGGATCCTCCGCCTCCCGAGGAGAAAGACTCGTCGTCGTCGTCTTTCTCCTGGCGGCGAAAATCGAGGTCAGTTCGAACGTTTGCGTGCTCGAACAGTTGATTGCTCTCAACGTACAAATCGATTCGTTCACAGATGAAGGAGATGGGACGACTTTCATCGTTAACATAATCGATCGCTTCGTCACGTACCGCTTCGAAAGCTTCGCCAACCGATACCTCAAAAGTTTAGGCGCCGGCGGTTCTGGTTGATAACACACCAGGGCGCGCGATTCCTGCGTCGTCGCGTTGCCCGAGTTCATCATCCGAGCGTTGTTACTATTTTCAATGTCGTTGTTATCGTCGTTCTCGTCGTCGTCGTCGAAGTATGGATCATTCGCACCTTCCGACGATAACAGCGCACTATCCAAAGCTTCAAAATCTTTCGGCGATAGACGAGCCGGGTGGAACCAACACGATATACAAACGTGTTCTTTCGGTTGAATCGAATCACTGACAGCGAATACGTTCCCGTATTGTTTACTGTTATTACTTACAACGCGGTGCATATCATTCTCGCACGGTGTAAACGCATTGGAAGGTAAACGGATGCGGACGTGTCGCGCAGTCGCGTCGCTCACGTTTCGAATGATCACGTTGACTTTTGAGATGGACCCATCGAGCGCCACAGCTGATGAGGCGTTCGCTAAACTCCCCTCGCTGCTCTCAAAGGACGCCTCAAGTCTTGGCACGGTATCGACAATATCAAAAACTAACCGCGATTCCTCCGGGATATCTCGCACCCAAATCTTACGAACCTTGGTCGCTTTCTCCTTTGCCGTGTCCCGCCTGGACAACGGCGCTTTAATGTCAAACGTAGCTTTGCCGAGCGCCGTATTTTCTAAAGTCCACTTTACGCCAACGACACGTAAAACGCCCGGCTTCTTCGGCGTCACGCGTAAAGTTATTTCACTTTTTTCGTTTGGTTGCAGTTCGAGCAGAGCGATGGTTTCACACGCGACTGCGTCGTTTGTCACATCTTTTATATCCGATTGGTCCGAAAATTCCCACTCCAAAGAAACGTTGTGCAAAGTAATCGGTATTCTCAAAGGATTCGAGAGCTTCGCCGTGACGAAAACGACTTCATCTTTCGCGGTTACTGAACGCTGTTCCTTTGATGCTTTACTGCTACCACCATCGAGCCAATTGCTGGAAGCGTTATTCGCACCGCCTTGTAAGTTTGGAACGACGCCAGATTTTTCCTCGATAGATTTCCAAGACACGTCGCCAAACGCAATCTTTGATCGCGCCGTATGTTTGAGAAAACCGGGACTCGCGCCGTTCGACATCTGTCGTTCGAGTCCCGGAGAAGACAACGATGCGTTTTGGTCCGTCGGTGTTGTTGGTAACGTCATCGGTGTCGCCCTCGTCTTATCAATCACCCCAGAGTTCTGATCTTCATCGTTGACGAATGAGACGAAAACGGTGCTCACGTCCACCTCCGGCAATGGCGCCGAAACGACATCACATGATATATGAGAAGATTTGTCTCCGTTCAAATAACTCGACACGACGTGTAAATATTCTCTCAAATACGTTCTCTGTGTAGTTTCCGTTCGACTGGCGTGTATGCGATCGTTGCTACCAAACTCGTTCTTCCGACCGTCGCTACTCCCGAGTAATCGTTGAAAATATCGAACCGCGTCTGCGTTGTTCCCATCGTGCGCGGCTAATCGAGCGAGCGAAAACAAGCAGTGCTCTCGACACTTGTGCCAGGTATTTTCATATCCTAAGGATGCTAAAGATAAAGCGTAACACCTCGCCGCCGCGCGTCGCGCGTTTACGCGCGCGTATCCGTGACCAGCCAACGCGGCATGAAACGCGTGTTTCCTCATCCAAGGTAGCGATTTTGGAACTTTCCTCGTCAGCGTTCTCGAAGCGTCAATCTCTAAGAAATTTCTCGAGGCACGCTCGAGCAACAGCGCGGATTGCAAATCGTCGATACCGCCAAAGTTTGCGGCTTCTTTAGCGAACGTTGTCGCCGCTTCACGAAATTTACCACTCGCGATGAGCGAAACCGCCCTGCGAATAGAACACAAAACCATCATTTCGTCTATGTAATTGAACGAATCTACATCCAACGAAGCTGGGGTGATTCCTCCCGCTGCTGCGGTGAGATATTCGTCTCTTTGTTTTTTGACTTTCGCGTAACACGAAAGCGCGTACTCAAACGCCGCGTCCGCTTCTTTACGCATCGCTTCGTCGTTTCCTCCAGAGCCTAAATTACTACCGCTACCGCTACTCTTCATCGGACTCGCCAAAGTCCCGCTACTATTACTATTCTTTCTAATATCGTCCGCCTTTATAGTCAAAGCGATTCCAGACGCTTCGTAAGCCAAAGCGCAACTCTTCCAGTTCTTCTCCGCTTTATAATCCGACCCAACAAGTTTATAACTCGCGATCGCGTTATCGATGTCGCCTAAAAATAAGCTTAAATCTGCGGCTTTTCGAATTTGTGATTCTTGCGACGAGTACACGTCTTGCTTAGAGACCGTATACGAAGTAGTGCTCGGACCAACGGCTGAGAGATTGGTATCGCTGCCTTCTCGAGAGTGCGAAGGCGAGGAATTCGCTAACGGAGGAATCGGTACCGCGGTCGTACCGCTCCCGCTGCTACTCGTCCCGACCACGTTCCTCCCCCAAAACGATTTGAATTGGTTCTTAAATCCTTTCCTGGTGTTGAAAATCATAGCGTTTAATCCGTACAACAATCGTTCCATGTGCGGTGCGATGACTCTTTCCGTCAACCTCCTCATGAAAGCATTCAACACAATTTTTTCAAATTCGCTGTCGCTAAAATTTATCGTCAATGCGCTCACTTTTTGCTCTGAAAATTTCCGTTTAACGTCCATAAGCGCTCGCTCGTGCGTCTCGTTTCTCGCTCTGAATATTTCAACCTCGTTGTCATCCATGGGTTGCAATTTGCTCGTGTTTCCTTCTCCACCTCCTTCCTTCGCGTCTTGCAAAACCACAAAGTGCCGAACGACGTCCACGTCCGCTCTTTGCTTGACAAAACACGGTGCGTTTTGCATCGTCTCGCGCAACATCAACTCCAACTGATTTTGCGGTTCAGGCTCGCTTGCCGAGCAGACGCATATAACCGCGACTGGATAATCGCTCGGGTTTAAATTATGATATCGAATCGAATCTTGCAAACCGTCGTAATGGTTCTCAAACGCCTTTCTCGAGTGTAACACGGCGTCTTCGTTACGCTCTTCTCGAAAAACAACGTCCAACAACGTTTCGTCGCGCTCGATCGACGCCAAATCGAACGTACCGTGCGAACTCTCCTTACCACTACTCTCCAGCTCCCTTAACGTCCTTTTTCTCACTTGGTTCATTTGCTCGCACACCTCTTCTTTCCTCTTCACCTTCCCTTCGTTAAAGCCAATCACGTTCAATCGCGCGCTGGACAAATAGTGCGACACTTGACCGTCGTTTTGATTGTTTCGAATCGGAACGTTTCTTAAATTATCGACGACGTGCCCATCTCGTAAGGATGCTTTCAAACGGTCCTGGAACGAACCGTTACCACCAGAACACACGCTCTCTCGCACGGTTGGAGAAGATGCGACGATAATCGTCGCGTTTTGATCGAAGAATAGTCTTCTGTTTACTTCCATTCTTCCTCTTCTGAATTTCCCCACAACGACCTTCTTACAGTTCTTCAACCAAAAGCTTTCAGAAGATGCGTTCACCACACACACGCGCACTCGCACTCTCTCTCAGTGCGCGCTCAACAACTCTTTTTTCGATTCCTCCTCTCTGACCGCGAATGCGCGTGCGTCGACTTTGATTTGTTTTTTCTCTCTCTCGTGCGGTAAATTTTGGAGTAAATGCGAGAGACTTTGATGCAAAGTTGATGAAAGTTACATTAAACGCAGAGGACGATACGCGCGCATACATACTACTACTACTCTTCTTCATTTTCTACTACTGCTACACGGGCTATACATCTTTACTACTACTACTACTTCAAATTGAACCTTTTCCAGACGGCTTTGATGTCCCCGCCGCTTTCGTCTACGCCGGCGTGATGGCTTTCTAAATCCGTTTGCGAGCTCAACGGCGCGTCGAAGAATTCATCGTTTTCGTTGCCGTTATTACCAATGCGATTGTTTCGCTTGGCGCTTTCGGTGAGGCGTCCGGTGCGGGTGCCAAAGTCACCTTCCGTGACGGGCGGCGCGTCTGTGGTCGGTAAGGTTTGTTCGCGGAGCGTGCGAGGCTGGGCGTTCGAGTAGGGGTTGTGACCGCCAGCACTACTGCCACCGAAACCTAACATACGGAACGGCGCGCTTATGACTGATCCAACGAGGCCACCAATAAGACCTCTTTCCGCGGTGTTGTGGCTGTTGTTGTTGTTATTATTACTACCCATTTTTTCTCGATGAAGTATCGCTCTTTCTTCGCTGCTCAAGTTTCTCAAATCGCCCATTTCTATGGCGCGCTCGCGCGGCGATTTATTGTCCGGGACGTCGTCGTCGTCAAAAGCATTTTCGGTGTCGGAAAAGACGTCGTCGTCTTCGTCTTCGTCCTCGAATTCATCGGTTTCATTCCGTAATTTCATCCACTTCGAAAACTGTCTGTATCGTTTAAACTTCCAAAAATACATTCGCGCTAATCCAACCGCCGCGAAGAAGAGCGTGCCGACGATGATAAAGCCACCAATCATGACTTTGAACATGATTTGCTCTCTCGCTTCTTTAGCTCGGTCTCTGTCGAACCCAGTTCCGGGCGTTCCCGGTGATTCAGGCGCTCTCGGAGCCGGTGGTGGAGGGGGATGTCGCGTAGCGCCCGTCGCCATGTCGAAATCCATCGCCTCGCGCAAACCGTCGCAATCCACTTTCGGTGAGATTTTCACCGTTTGCTGCGCGCTTTCGTCGTCGAATTCAAAGAGCGTGTTCCGAGCGAATATGCCACCAATTATAGAACCTTGTTGTCCATTATCGAACACTCCGACACAAAACGCGTTCGGTTCGTTCGGGTGCACGAACAAATAATTCTCCGGGAGAAACTGGATGGGAAGTTCCTCCTCGTTCACGCCTATAAAAGTGAGATTGAACGTCGGGAACAAATAGTTCACGTTAGATTCCGATAACTGTTGATTTTCGTTCAAGCTCCTCCAACACACGTCGTTCGGGTAGTTTGGATCGCCACCACTAACTCGGAAAAAGTTCGCGCCGTGATCGTTGACCACTTTATCTTCAATCTCCGATATGAACGGTATGAAGACGTCTTCGTGTAAATACGTGTACGTTGTTCCGGAATCGAGAACGGTCCCGTACCCGGCTCGAAACGCTTCCATTAACTCCGCTCCGCTTGGTTTTTTGAGCTCTGTATTTCTGACAAACATCCGGTGCACCTCTACGTTATAATATTGCGATTTCGACCCTTTGACTAACTTTACCGTACTCGTGTGCGTTTTTCGAGTCACAAAGTTCGCGTAGTGCTGTTCCGGCAACTTACCTAAACTCAAAACGCCTCCGCCTTCGAACGATCCTAAACACAAACCGAACGTTCCATCGTAGGAACCCGGCGGATACGCCTTCTTCTTCAACTGTCGGTGTAACCCAGCCTCGGCTCTGCCTAAAGCAATCATCCCGTTCGCCTTTTGCGTCTTCAACATGTTCGTCTCGAGCGAGTTACATCCAAAATGTATCCTCGGCGTCCCTAAACTCCCTCCGACGTCGATGACATCACTCACCACGTGCCCACCGACTTGCGAATCCTCCGAAAACTTCTCGTCGTATTCACACAAACCGCTCGCTCGACAGGCGCCAAAAATACATCCGGAACCGCACGGCACGCGTTCGTACGAGCTCGATTTCGCCGCGTCGTACGGCGCGTTCGATCCGTGCTGACCGCACGAAGCGCACGGGTAACACGTCACGAACGTATACGTCGACCCCGTATCTACGATGACTTCAAATTGATGCCCAGGTGTGCCAATCAATACCGTGGCGTAAAAATACCCCGTATCTCTCGCTTTCCCGTTCAGTTCTAATCCAGCGGAGGAACTTTGTTTTAAAGCTCTTCTTCTTCGTCGTCTTCTCTTCTTCTGAAAGACTGCCAAATCATCATCATCGTCCTCCTCGTGCCCTTCGTTCTCACGATCACCATTTCCTTCCTCCTTTTCCTTTCTAAACTCTACATCAATCTTCCTGTGCTTCAAGGAAAAATGCCGCACGTGCTGCCCGTTCGCACGAAAGGTCGACGAAACGTCTTCTCTTTGCGCGTCGTCTCCGCGCGCACCCCATCCGCTCTGTCTCTCGAGCGCGACGACAAGTGCAACCAATACCAAGCAAAGGAGGAGACTCTGAGAAAGCGGCGGTTTTTGTCTTCGTCGTCGTCTCGTTTTCTGGTGCGAAACACTCGTCGTCATATCTCCCAAGAGTCCTCGCGTCGGGGAAAAAAGAAGTGAAGCCTTGAGAGTCGTTACAAAGTCAAAAGAACATGTCGCGGAGAAGACTGTTGCTCGCGCCTCCTCTTTTCGCGCGGAAGAGAGGAAGCGAGAGAAAGGTCTTCCCTCAGCAGCGCGTCGTCGAGTGTTCTTCTTCTTCGACGTTTTCGAGAGGCATTCGAACGTTTGGAGGAGGAGAAGGAGGAGGCACGAAGGATGATTCTTCGAAGCGTTGGAAACCATTCGCATCAAATGCATCGTCATCATCGAAGAGTACTTCTTCGTTCCGAGGAGGATTTCGACCAAAACTTTCGACGGAAACGACGACGACGAAAAGAAGAGCGCTGTCGTGTACTTCGTTTCCGTCGTTCGCGGCTTCCGGGGCGAGTCGTAGTGTAAACAGTAACAACAACAACACCAACGAAAAACGAGGCATAGAAACAACGCAGAGGAAGGAAACGGACGAGAAGAAGAAGACGAAGAAGAAGACGAAGAAGAAGACAAAGAGACCACCAGAAGGCGAACGAAGGTTTAATAATGAAGGGGTTATTAATATACGCGCGGAGGAAATCTTGGAAAAGAGACGATTAGAGCGGCAACGGACGCCGCTGAGCGAAGCGCGCGAGTTACACGTGCTCGCGACGACGACGACGACGAATAATAGGAAGAAGACGAAGAAGACGAAGAAGGAGACGATGACGATGAACCATCGAGACTACACGCCTGAGATTGAACGCGAGGCGAAACTGTTAGGCGTGTCGCCGCATTTGATTCGAGGCCGGAGGTATTACGCCGCGCTGCCGCCCGGGTCAAAAAAAGTGATTCCTCGGGAGGTGTGGGATATTTGCGAACGGTTATCCGGGCGAGGGTTCAAAGCGTACATCGTCGGCGGCGCGGTGAGAGATTTATTGCAAGGCGCGAAACCGAGGGACTTTGACGTGATGACGGACGCGAAATATGCGGACATACAACACGTGTTTGGATGGAAACGCGTGAGGGTCGTTGGACGACGGTTTAAAGTCGCGCACGTGAGAACTTTTAAACCGACGCACGGAAGGCCGTACGTGGAGGTGTCCAGTTGTACCGAAGGCGATGAGAAAAGCGAGGAAGATGCAGAAACAGACGGCGGCGGCGGCAACGACGACGACGACGATTCAGACGACGATGACATCGACCCGAGTTGGCAAAGTTCGCCGAGAATGTATTTACGGAAAGACGCTCGCAAGCGCGATTTCACCGTCAATGGCATGGCGTACGAATTATTGAGGAATCTGTTGCACGACTACGTGGATGGGTACGGAGATTTGCGAGATAACATTGTTCGATCGATCGGAAAACCGCACGTGGCGTTTAAAGATGACCCTGCGAGGATTTTGAGAGCCATTCGCGTCAGTGCAAAGCGAAACATGGAACCGACCAAAGAAGTTCGCGCGACCATGCGCGCGTACGCGCCTTTACTGAACGAGTTGAATCGAGAGAGAAAGATGTTGGAAACGCGAGCGTGTTTGGCGAGAGGCTACTCGAAAATCGGCATGAAGATGCTGTGGATGAGTTCGACTTTGGACGTGTTGATGCCAACTGTAGCTCGTTTCATCAAAGAAAGAGGCGGCAGGAAAAGGACGATGCTAGAGTTTCAAAAGACTGGATTTGAACACGTTTTAGACGCGAAGAGTTGGGACGAGGAGAAGGAAGACTTTCGAACGATATTCATGAATAAGGATGATGTCGCGGATGATGTATCCAAGAAACGAGTTCCAAGCGGCGTCACCGCCGGTGGCTTGTTTAAATTGCTGGAAAATTTCGACAAGTACGTTGGAAAAGACGTTAAATTGACCGAAGAAGGCGTGAGCGCAGAATTTCTCATCGCCACGCTCGCGACACCGATCGCGTTGTACTATTCCGGTTTAAAAACCGTTCCGAAATACTCGACGAGGAAACGGCAAGTTGAAGTGCCAACAAAGAAGAAATCTTCCCGGGGAGGAGGAGGAGGAGGAGGAACAGGAGGGAAAAAGACGAAAACTGTCACGGAAGTTAACCCGGCGTGGTTGCGATGGACCGCGGCGTGCGAAAGAGTTTTGAGAGAACTCTCCGAAGTCGACGGGTTGATGTTGAGTTCCGGAAGAAGAAGTAACAATCAAGGCGGGAGAACGTATCAGATTATGACGAAGAGTTTTATGAACTCTTCTTCTTCTTCTTCTTCTTCGGCTTCGATCGAGTCGGATGACGACGAAGAGAAAGACGATGACTTTGAAGACGAAGATTTGATCGATTACGAGGACGAACTCGGCGGTAAGAAATACGAAGAATCTCAAGCGTCGTTGGTGAAAATCGTGTACGAGACTTTCGGCGTCCCGGAAACGGAATTCGACGAAGATAGTTTTAAAGTTTTCGTCAACGACGACGACGATAAATAATAGGTAGATAATAGGTAGATTATGTACTAGATGTTTTTGTAGTTTTAGAATTAAAAAGTATTCCTCGCGCTCTAATAAATTTCCTATGGGCTAATCTAATGCCTCTTACTACCACCACCTTCTGAAGCGCCTTCATTCATCGCTCTCTCATCTCTGGAGTACGAAATCTCCCCCGGTTTCGATCGCGCCTTCATCTCGTACTCTTCGTCCTCCACGCGTAAAAACACGTGATAATGCGGCACGTCCACCGAACAGTTATCGTTCATGTCGTAATTCCACTCCACGACGTCCTTTCTGTGTTTCCTCAAGTACTCGCTGACCCACTCTTGAATCTCTTCGCCTTTCATGTCTTCTCTGCTCCACAGCGTCCAATGCGAGACGCCCGGAGGACAATCGTACGGGAACATGTTCTCTTCCAGAACGACGTTCACCCCCGGGTCGTTTCCAAACACCGTCTTCTCTATGTGGTCCTCCACGCCGTAATACCCTCCAAGTTCGTCTAATTTCGCCACGTGCTCTCTTTTCTTCGCCGTCATTTCTTCCGAGCGCATCCAATATTCCAGGCGTAAAGTGCACTTTGGTCGTTCGTTTCGTTTCTCGTCTTCATCAATCTTCTTCTTTTTGTTCGTGGTGGTTGTTTTTGTGGTCACCAAATCCCACCGCGTTCGTTTACTCTTCGTCTTTGTCTTCTTCTTCTTAACGCTCTCGTCTTTATCGTCGTCATCAAAAAACAGCGACGAGAGTGCTCCTCCTCCCGTCGTTTGTTCAGAGCTGCTGTGATTGTCATTTTCGTCGCTTTTTTTCTCCTCCTCCTCCTCGCGATTCCGAACGACGACGACGAGATTCGTCTTTGTCTTCTTCAACTTCGTCTCTTCGAACAAACGCGCTCCAATATCTATTCCTGGGTCCACGAGGACGATCACATCATCATCTTCCTCCTCCTCTTCGCAACGCAACAGAAGAGAAGAAGAAGACGTCGGAGTAAAAGAGGAGGAATGCTGAGAAGACCTTCTTTCTTCTGCGCGCATCTCTCTCTCTCTCTCTCTCTTTCTTTGAGTAATTCTGACGAGACTTTTCCAAACGAAACGACTTTTTTCAAAGACAAAATTGTTTAGGGTGTACAGACAAAAGTGTTTAGGGTGTACAACCCTAATTGCAGTTTTAAAGGCACATGTCTCTCTCCCCTCTTTAGACCATTTTTGTCTCTTCATTTCAGAGCGTTTACTTTGCGCGCTTTCCGTGCACACGCGCGAGAGAGAGAGAAGCAGTTGTTCATTGTTGCGCTTCTTTTTCTTCTTCCGTATTTATTCGTAGTCGTCGTCGTGCACAGAAGAGAGCGTCTTCTTGTATATATTCTTCTCTCGGATTTTACGGGAAAAATGACGATGGGACGCGGCCCGGCGGCATCCATCACCAACGCCAGGGCGAACGAACGCTCGGGTCTTTTAGAAACCCCGAACGCGGCTAAAGAAGAAGAAGAAACTACCGTAAAACATCGAAACGCGTCCTCTTTACTCAAAAAGATCGCAAAAGCTCGGACAAAAGTCAACGTTCCATCCGCCATCGGTGGGTTCGCCGTAGGCGTGAAATTCGGCTTCGTCCTCCTCTTGGTGGTCTTAGTCTGTCTGCCGCGAGAACGCTTCGACTCTTTACGAACAAATCTCGGGGAGTTTTTACCGATAAGTTTAAGCGAGCGAGTCGTAGCGCCGGAGAGTTCGTATAAGAGAGAACACGGGGTGGTGGCGAACTTAGGGGCGGCGAAGCCGTTAGCCGGCGACTGGAACCCGAACGGCAAGAGCGAGAAGCGAGAGGTGAAGTACCCGAGGAAGGATTTGACGCCGAAACCGACGAAAGTCGCAATCGCGAAGAAGAAGAAAGAAGAGGAGGAGAAGATTAAGAAGACGACGACGAGTAAAAGCAGCAGCAAATCATCATCATCGTCGAAGAAGAATGATTCTTCTTCTTCTTCTTCAAAACATTCGTTATCGTCTGAATCGTCGTCGAAAGAAGGCAAGCGCTCGAGAGAATACGAAGAAAAAGAGAGACAGTCCTCATCAAAGATGGGTGAAAGAGAAGAAAGAAAAGAAGAAGAAAAGGATGACGAAGATAATCATCATCACAGAAACAAGAACGATTGGTACAACGGCCCAGAGCCGATTCCGCACCTCATCGACCACTTGGAGGCGCACGATTTGAAGCCGTCGGATAAAGACTTGAGAATTTTAACCATCGCGAACGCCGCGTATTGGCCGTTGGCGGAGATTATGTTAGACTCTGCGAAAAGACACGCGCCAGAAATCGCCAATCGATTGACTTTCATTCTTTCGGACGAAAAATCCGTGAAGCAGTGTAAAGATCGCGTGACGAAGAGTTGCCAACACACGTGCTTCTTCGATCACGAGATGGAAGACATGTTGGGCAAGTACACGAACGACGAAGGTTCGTACAAATCGGCGTACGATTCCAACTTTGGCGTGAAATTACGCCAGTTGTGGACGTGGAGAAAAGTGAAAGCGGTCAAAACGTTGGTCGATGCCGGATACGCGGCAATGTTTGTGGACGCGTCGACGGTGTTCTTAAGAGACATGCGCGAAGACGTGTTGCACGAATTACTCGATCACGACGCCGCGCTGGTCACGTTGAGTGACTTTGGCGGTGCGACCGAGCAACACGCGACGAATACGGGTTTGATTGCCGCGACGCCGGCGAACAAAGACGCCGCTCGAGTCTTGCGCACTTGGTTGAAACGCGAAGATCCGGAAGATAAAGACAACACGGAGCAAGGCGTTTTGACGTGGGAAATTGCACCGAAAGAAAGAGAAAATGGGGTGATTATCAAAGCTCTGACGCAAGTGCAAGCGCCAAACTACGTGACGTACGACTTTAAGTCGCACTTGAACAAGGGTAACGACGACGGCGGTAAGTTGGGCAAGGATGAAAAAGGCAAAAGCGAGGAAAAACAACAACACGTGGCTGGTCTCGTGCACGCCGCGTATTGCGGGTGCGTGGACGCGAAAGAATCGTTCATGTCCAGAGTGTACGAAGAGTCCAAAATGTCCTCGAAAGAACTCGGCGAACGCGGTTTGAAGCCAGAAAAAATTGAAGAAAAAGATTGCGACGTGTACGACAGGAAGAAGTTCTTGAACACGGGCCGCGCGCCGTGGGATTGAAAGTAGATAATAAAAACCGACCACACAACTTTGAAAGAAATCAATTAAATGTACCACTATACTATTCAACAAAGAATCTATGATGAAGTTTACACGACGTTACTCACCGGCGTTCCTTCCCACTTCAAATACTTAACGTTCACGTCCAACGCTTTCGCTCGCCTCGCCGCCGGGGTCACAATCTCGTCCAGCTTCGCAATGGTTTCCGCCGTCACTTCGACTACTTGACCGATGACCACGTTCGCCGAGTCGTTTCCATTCGCGTTCGTCGTCGTCGTCGTTGCATCGGTTGTGACAGTACCTTGTTGTTGTTGTTGTTGTTGTTGTTGTTGTTGTTGTTGTTGTTGTCCATCGCCTTTACTTTTGCGCTTCAAAATTTGCGCTTGTTCGAGGACTAAAATGACATCCTGCGTGGCCAGATGCGTGAGCTTGGAAATCTTCGAAAGCGTGATCACTGTGCCAATTTCCAGCGATTTCAACAACTCGCTGATCACGTCTCCCCAATACGCGGAGTAACTCATCAATCCTAAATCCGATAAAGGTTTCTCTGGCGTTCCAACCCAGCTTTCGCGTTTCGTCAACTCGTACGAAAACGCGATGAGAAATCTACCGTAGCCTTTGCGCTGGTACGGCGGCAACGTCAATATGCATGCCAAATTATGTCCCGTCTGAGAGCCGTTTTTGTCTTTAGAGAAGTATCCGACGACCCTGTGTTTCTCATCTTCGCCTTTTTCGCACAAGGCGTAGAAAAGCATCTGCGAAACGTCGTGATACAAAGTCTTGTGATCGAGAAAGAGTTTTGCCAACAGACACAAGTTTTGGCAATACGTCGCCGCTCGCGCGCCGTCGACTTCAAACACCGACAGTTCTGGACGAACAATCTCTTCAATTTCTCTCTCTTCTTCCCCATTTTCACCACGCATCGTTCTCTTTTCGATTTCTGCGGGGTGCCTGTAAATTTCGTTCCCGGGCGGGTGCGTCAAAGGGCAACATTTTTTATGTTTCACGAGCGTCTTGCGTCTTTTGCAATATTTCAAACAAAATTCACAAACGAATAATCTGTTATCGCTGGTGAACTCGTCTGGATACGGCGCTCGGTACCAACAGTCCACTTCAAACGCTCCCAATTGGAGAACGTCGACGTTTTTTGCATTTTTCACGATGGCCGCCGCCACGTCGTGTTGGTGTTGCTGCGTCTCCTTCTTCGTTCCCTTTTTCTCTTTCGGCTTCCCTCCTTTTGTTTTATTGTTGTTGTTATTGTTCATACTTGCACTCGTTTTCTTTTGATTCGCGACGACGGCGTTCGCTGCTGCCTTATCGTTGTTATTATTTTCAGCGTCGACATCGACGACTTCGTTTGGTGGTTCGACTATAACCGTTGGTGTCGCTGCGTCGGCGTTTCCAGCCACCGCGGTCGCTAAAATGGTTGCGTTAGTCGTTCCGTTGTTCCTAGCACTCGGTGACGTGGCTTCTACGGTGCCATCTTCTCCTGCGACGACGGCAGCGACATCAACGATGTCCCCGCTACCGCCTCCGATCTTCTCTTTCTTGTTACTATTGCTGTTGCTCATCGTTTTGTTTTTGCTCGAAGCGCGCGGATGACTCTCCGAACCGTCGGCGCCTTTACTCGCGTTCGTACCACCACCATTACTCGGCTCTGCGTTTTCACCCGTCCTCCTTCGCTTCGTCCCTACACGTTCTTCTTCTTCTTCTTCGTTTTCCTCGCCGGCGTCGGTCACGACGACTCCGCCACTTTTATTGTCGTTCACTTCTACGATACCTTCCTCTTCCTCCTCTTCAGCTCCCTCGTTCCTTTTCCTCGTCGTCGTCTGCTCCTCTAAAATCTCCATCGCTTCTTCTTCCTCCTCCTCTTCTTCCTCTTCCTCGCTCAAATGCTCGTTCGACCCGTCGTCCTCTTCCTTCAACGGCCGCATCTTACTCGCATCCAACCACGCGTCCATCCGTTTCGAGTACCCTTCGTAGCTGCAGTAATACCGCTTAATCATCTGCACCACCGTCGCCGACGCCCCGTCGCCGGAACCGCTCTTCTTCGCCGCGTCTCCTCCTTTTCCAAAAACGCCTCGCAAAGTTTCTTTCTTCGTCGTCTCGTGAATGACTCTCGCCGGTAAGTATTTGTCTTTCGTTTGAAACCACGAGGCGAACGCGGAGACGCGATCGCCGACTTCGTACGTCGTATTTCGCCACTTCGCCAACTCTTCCTCGTCCTCTTCCTCTGAGGAGGATTCTTCCTCTGAATCTGAATCTGATTCTTCTTCGTCGTCGTCGTCCGTTTGAGCGGCAGTTTTTTCATCGGTGGTGGTGTTGGCCCGCGCGCTGTTGTTCAGCGTCGTTTTCTTCGTCATTTCTTCTTCTTCTTCTTCTTCTTCGTTTCTTTTTTCTCGCTGTTCGTCGTTGTCTTCCTCTTCAACGGCATCGTCGAACGCCATCTTTCTCTCTCTCTCGAAGACGACGAAGACGACGACGAAAAGGAGAACACCGAAAGGAGAAAAACAAAGAAGAAGAGCTTTCACCGACGGATGCGGTTTGTTTTCGTCGACGTCTGTCTCGCTTTCTCTCTCACTCTCTTCGCAAAGCGTCTTCTTTCTCTGTTTTCCGCGTCGGAGTGATGAAGAATTTGCTTTTGGCGGCAAAGCACGAGATCCGCACAAATACGCGCACGCGCGCGCATCTGTTCGAAAAAGGGAACAGATGACGACGACTTCGAACGGAACTTTTCCTTTTGGAGAGGAAAACGACTCGGAGGATACTTTTGCATCGATTTCGATCGTTCGAGACGGTCAGGTGTCGTCGCCTTCGTGGACGGTGGTGGTCCCCGCACCGCGCGCTCTTTCTTCTCCTCCGTTCGTGTTGGAGAACAGAAGCAGTACGAGTTCTTTATTCGCGTTCCAACTCGCGCCGAGAGGAGGATACCTGACCATCGAAAACAATTTAGGATGGAGTTACGAGTTGCAATCGCAATTATCGTATTTCCTGGACGTCATCGCGGTCGCGTCGAGCACGGAAGTCGTGGTTTCCGTGCAAAACCAGACGCACAGAGCGAACGTTGGTTTTTTGTCAACCACGGAGGATGTGAAAAATACGAGCATTTTTTCTTCGTCGTATTCGTTGCGAGAGGCGAGCGAGAAGTTAACTCGTTTTAACGCGGTGTCGTTTGCGGACGAGAGCGGGATTGGGAGCGACGTCTCGGTGCGAAGCGTGAGGTTGAGAGCGAGTTCGATGAGCGACGATGAAGGCGGAACGCGAGAGACGTTCGCGACGACGGGAGGGACACTTTTGCTTCTGCCGGCGTTTGGAGCGATTGGTGAAAGCGATGAGAACAACGAAAGCGGTGGTGCCATTGGTGAAGAGGAAGTTACGTTTCTCTTCGACGCGAAAGATGAAGACAGCGAAAAAATGTTGATCGTTGGAGTCAGCGTCGCGTGCGCTTTGTTGGTCGCGGTACTCGTCGTCGTGTGTTACTTTGCTAAGAAACGGATGAAAAAAGGAAAGCATTTCACGGACAGAAGTGAAATAGCGAGCAAAGATCGCGTGCGTACGTGGCTACATCATCTCGAGAGGATGCATTCGAAATCGTCTCTGGGCGGTGAAAGCGGCGCGTTCGACGCGACGACGACGACGACGCATTCGAGACCATTCACGCCTCTGTCTTGGAAGACATCTCGTAGCAAACGAAGAAGTAGCGGAGAAGGTGGTGGTATTGACGAGCTCGAGAACGAAACGGTAATAAATATCAGCGGAGAAATTGACCAAGAAGAAAAGAAAAAGAAGAAGAATAAAAACAAATCTTCCGAGGCGAGACGATTGATGGCTCCCGCGCCGTCTACGCTAGAGATTACAGGTTGCGAGGATGTGGTCCGTCGCACGTCTACTAAACCTCCTAAATCAAACGTCTCTTCGTCTATACCGACGACGGAGGAATCACCGAGAGGAGAGATGGATCGTTTACAGTTGCTGAGAAGAAGTACGAAAGATACGACGCCGGCGCATTCGCCAGCGATTTCGCGGCAAAACTCGCTGCTCAATTCCAACGAGGGAGATATGGGAGAAGGCGCGGAGGCGAGAGTTTCACTCAACGCGCTCGCCAAAGAAATCGAAAAGTTACAAAATAGCATAAAAGATGATACGAATAATAATAAGTTCAGGTCATCGTCGTCTTCGTCGTCCAAGCTCGAATTAACTCCGGATAAAGAAGACGAAGTGCCGTTTGAAAATTTATCCGAAGTCGAACTCGAGAAGGACGTTCGAATTTACGAGCGCCTGGGAGGTGGCGCGTACGGTACGGTTTACCGCGGTAAATTTCGCGACCGTGAAGTCGCCGTGAAAACGCTTCGAGTGAACGCTTTGCCTACCGCAACATCCGCATCGACTACCACGCCTACGCCTTCCCAAAACAACGAGGAGGTCAGCGAAGACATAAAGATGTTGAAGTCTGAGGTTGAAATTCTTCGTCTCGCGAAGCACACGAACATCGTCTCCGTATATGCCGCGTGTTTTGAGCCCATACACAAAGCGCTACTCGTCGTTCAACTCGTCCACGGAGGATCGCTCAACGAAATGTTGCATCGCGAAAATAACGAAAGCGTCAAACTGTCGGGTACTTTGTTACGCACAATCCTGTTGGACGTTGCGAAAGCGATGGAGTATTTGCACAGCCTGAAGCCGAGGAAAATTTTACACCGCGATTTGAAACCTCAGAATGTCCTCGTGGAAGCTAAAGTACTTTCTGATGTGCTCGAGAAGAGGCGACAGCGGAGAGGCGACGATTACGATATTTTAGACGACGACGGTGATAACGCGCCGACTCTAAAATACAAGGCGTACGTTTGCGATTTCGGTATTTCTCGATTACTACCGCTGATGGCAAACACTTTGAAAACGAGCACTGCACATGTCAACGCGGGGACAGCGAATTACATGGCACCGGAATTGTTTACCGGACACTACCCGTGTTCGACGAAAGCAGATGTTTTCTCGTTCGGCAACATCGTATACGAATGCGCCACCGGGCGCATTCCTTTTGAGAAGTGCGTGCACTTTCGCATCGCGTTCCTCGTCGGCATGGAAGATAAGCGAAGCGAAATTTTGCCGGAAGATAAAGTTCGCGAGGATGTTCGCGAACTAATCGAAAGGTGCTGGAAAACAGACCCGAAAGAGCGACCAGACTTTACAGAGATTGTGCAAACAATCTCGCGCTTTCCCGCCAAGAAGAATTTTGACGAGACGAAGGAAGAATAAGAAAAAGATTCTCCTACTGGTATACTACTACTACTACTACTACTACTACTATTACTTACCCGAGTACGACTGATTTGACAATTTTTCAATTGTAAACTACAACCGATACGCTAATTGTATATTATGTTCTGATAGTATATTACGCCGCGTCTCTCTTTCTCTTTCTATTTTCACCTCTGCTACCTATTCTTCTTCATCGTCGTCGTTATCTTCCGTTCCTAATATTCCATTATATGGTCCTGGATTATTCCCGGACTCTTCAATGTCCCTAATCCACCTGTCCATGTAAGGGCACTTCTCCGGCGAGATCAACCCACCTGGCTCACATTCTTGATAGACCGTACAAATACCACACGGTACGTAACTCAGCGGCGTGAGTATATTGCTTTTCCACTTTGAAGGCACGTAGTATGTTTCGGTAAAATCGTCGCCGTCGTCAACTTCAACCGTCGCCTCTTCGCTTTCGTTTCCTCCTCTACCTTTTTTCTTTTGCTGCTGCTTCTTGTTGCTGCTGCTACCTTTCTTGTTCTCCATCGTCGCTTTCTTTTGTTTCTTGTTGCTATTCTTCCTCTTGTTATTATTCGCCGATCCTTTCTTGCGTTTCTTCGTCGTCGTGTCTTCGTCCTCTCCTTCGCTGTCTTCTTCTTCTTCTTCTTCTTCTTCCTCGTCGGATTCGTACATCAACATTCCTTCAGCACCACCTCTTCGGTTCTTCCTATCGTCGATGAAATCGTCCTCGTACGCATCCATCTTCTGTCTCCTCCTTTCCTCGGGCGTGATCATCTCCACGTCCCCGTCGTAAAACAGCGTGTCCACAATCTGTTTCACGTCTTCTTTCCTCAAATTCACGTTGGATATTTTACTCTTCACGATGTGCTCATACACGTCCTGTAAAGTCACCCGTTTCTCTTTTCTGATAAAATCCCGGCACACGTCCCGCATGATTTTCACGAACTTGGCGTCAAACTCTTGATCGGTAAACCAAGCTCCACCGGTAATCTCCCTCGACGGTTCTAAATCGTACTTCATGTACACCTTTCGATTTTGCTGCGCGACGTGCTTCACGCTTTTAATCAACTTCCTTTGCTCTAAGGTTTTAAAAATCTTCGTCACTTTCACCTGCGGGAAGTTCGTCTTTTGCTTGACTTCTTTCGTCCACATCCCGCTATTCCCGGCGGTTTCGATGACTTGCAACACCAACCTATCTTCGCTCGATAACCCTCGTTTCTTGAGCATTTCTTCCTCGCTCACTCTTTTGAAGTAGCAAATTGCATTGTCGCCTTCGCCTTCCGTGTGTAACGTGATTTTCTCTGAATCCAACAAGTGGTTGATGATGTCCCTGCGTAAGCCTCCTTTCCAAAAGGACAAAATCTTCTGCAAGTCTGGGTCGCTGACGCCTTGGTTGTTGTTGTGAGAGGCAATAGCATCGAGGACTTGTTGATTATAGTCTTCTTCTTCTTCTCGTTGGGTGTTGTTCGTCGGAGGCATCACGATTTCATCGTCGTTGTCCTCGTTCTCGTGAGTATTCGTTCCTCCTTTCTTCGCTTTTCCTTTCGATCCTCCCGCCATTTTTTCTTCTTTCTTTCTTTCCAGAGAGTAAGAGAGTAAGAGAGAGAGACAACAGAGAGAAGAAGCAGAAGCAGAAGACAAAGACAAAGAAGCGCGCGTTTGGGCCGAGAGAGAGAGAGAGGACACGCTTTACTCTGTATCTATATCTATACTATAGAATAGTAGTTTCTTTTTTCTGACGGCTGCGTGGGAGGAAAAAAAGAGAGGCGAGAGAAACAGTGGTCAGTCAATTAAGTTCTACCCTGAAGGATCTTCTCCCTCTTTTTTTGTTTGTGTGTTTGCTCTCTTCCGTCTTCTCTCTCTCTCTAAAAAAAAGAAAAACAATCGCTCTCTTTTAAGCGGTGAATTTAAGCGTGGATTGCTTCATATTTGCACTCGTGTCCTTTTGAACACACACACACACATCTCAAAGCACATTATTCACGTTTAAACATGTCTTTTGCATCTACCATCGCAAACAGAGCCGCGTTAGCCACTCGCGTGGTTTCGCAAGTCACCAAGTCTTCCAACAACAAGAGACGATCTTTGATTGTAAAGGCGGAAGGGGACGTTCCTGCGGAAACGGAAAAGCCAGCCGCTGCGGCTCCGGCGGTGCGTTTTTTTACTTCTTCCCTTTGATTTTTTTACGCTCGCGCGTGCATTGGAGGTCGAGGGAAACGAATTTCTGTTTTGATGGGCAATCGGGACGTCGGAACGAGGTTCTCGCGCGTCGATTCCGACACCGTAAAATTCGAATCTCTCTCGCCTTTTTGTGCTCTTTTTGATACGCACCCGGGGCCGAGATACGGTTGATATCTCTAAAGGGAAAATTTTAAAGACGTTTTCTCTTTTCGCGACGAGCTCCTGTTGCGACTTGCGTCGGACGAGCGAACGGTACGAACGGACGCAACGAGTGGTGCGGGAGCTGTTTGAACTCTTTCGAGCGTGGGAAGAGTAGGAGATATGCGCGCGCGCCCGAAGGAAAAAAAATATGATCAAACGACAAAAACTCACCTCTCTTCCCTTGTTCTTTTCTCGAAAATAATCACATTTAACAGAAGGTTGCCAGAAACACGGACAACCTCGCTCCGTTGTACATGTTGGGCGTCTCCGACCAATCTTTGTCCTACTTGGACGGCACCTTGCCGGGTGACTACGGTTTCGATCCGCTCGGCTTGTCCGATCCAGAAGGCGCCGGCGGTTTCATCAACCCGGGGTGGTTGGCGTACGCGGAAGTTATCCACGGCAGATGGGCGATGCTTGGCGTTGCCGGCGCGACTGCGCCGGAAACGATGAAGGGCTTCATTCCGGACTCCACGGCGGTGGTTTGGTTTAAGAACGGTATCATCCCGGCGCAAGGCTCGTACGACTTTTGGGCGCCGCCGACGGCGTTGTTCTGGGTCATGGTGTGCATGATGAACTTTGTCGAAATCAACAGATTGACTGAATACGCCAACCCGGGCTTCAGAACGAAGCAATCTTTGGCTGGCTTGGAAAAAGGGATGGGCGGCACCGGCAACCCGGCGTACCCGGGCGGTTCGTTCAACCCGATGGGTATGGGCAAAAACGACATGGACGCGATGAAGGTGAAGGAGATCAAAAACGGCAGATTGGCGATGATGGCGTTTTTCGGTATCATGGTGCAAGCGATCATCACCGGCGAAGGGCCAGTGAAGAACTTGACGGATCACGTTACCGATCCGTTCGCGCACAACTTGTTGACCAACTTTGCGAACGTCGGCGGCGCGTCTCCGTTCTAATTTGAGAAGAAGAGTAATTGTTATTAGAAAGAAAGAAAAAGAGGGAGAAAGAAAAGAATTTTGTAAAAATGAAAGAGATAAAGGAGAGAGAGAGAGGGAGAAATCGGTGAGAAATTGGAGAAATTGGATGTGTTAGGAACGCGCGGGTGTGTGCTTGAAGTAGTTTTACTAGGAAACGAAGGGCAAGCTGCGTTTGCGCTTGCAAGAGCAAACTGTTTTGTGATATCAAAAGAATATTATTGAGACGGAATAACTTACATAAATACGCGCAGATCTCAAACTCGTTCTTCTTTTACGAGCTTAATTTTCTTTCCCTGAGCTTTTCTCGCGCACGCGTTGATAACATTTGAACTTGTAGCGGTGTCGAGAGATGCGAAATCAATCGTTTGGCGGCTTCGGTTCGCCATTCCTCTTCGCCGCGAGGCGAAGAGAGCAAAACGCACAACATCTCCTCCAGCATCCACGTTTCGATGCATTTCGCCTTGAAAAGAGTCTCCGCGATACACTCACCGCGTGCATCTGTTTCAAACACAAACGTTAACATCTTTTCCCTTTTCTCTTCCTCTCTTTCAAAGTCTCGCCACGCGCGGTTGAACTGGTCAAACGTCTTGATCTCGGAACAAAACAAGCGCAAGTTCTCCTCCGTATCCGTTCTCTCGTTCGTGTGCGTTTGTAAACTCGACAAAGGTTTTCTCGACGCCAACGAACGCGACGCGATGTTACTCTCGCTTTTAAATCTCTCGATGTCATCTCGGTCTTCCCTTCGCGTTTCTTCTTCTTCTTTTTTTTCTTCTTCCTCTTCGACGGAGGAGTTTTTCCCGCAACGACTAAAAGCTCTCGTCCACTCCTCTCTTTTCATCGGTTTCAAGTGCGCGTACCGGGAGAGTTTTTGCCACTCCTCGTACGAAATGTGTGGATTTCTTTGCAACAAATCTTTCTTCGCCCGGTTCGAGTGACGTTGGCGGCTTTTCTCCGTCGCCTCTCGCCGAGCGAGCGCGGTTTTCATTTTCAAACCACTCGCCTCTTCTTTGACGCTTCTTCTCTCGTGCGTATTTTTCTTCAAAAGAAATTTTACGCACACACCACCTCTGACAGTATATCATCATGGCGCCTCGGGGCCGCGCTTCCACGAAAACCCCGGCAGGGAGAGCGAGGGCAAAACGATTGAGTGTTTTGCTTCTCGCTTTATTCGCGTGTGTGATTTTGGTCGCGTTTCGAGACCGAGAAACAAAAGGAAGAGATGGTGGAAGCGAAGATTTCTCGATTGGAATACATCGAGAAGAAGAAGATGATAAACAACAACAATCGAAGGAAGTCCGAGGCCACGGGATGTCTCGCGACCGATACAAAGATTCTCACATCACCATGGCGCAGAAATTACTATTGCAAAAACCGCCGAAACCGTTTCATCCGAGGTGCTTCGATGCGCCGAAACCGTGGAGGCCTTTAGAGGAGATCGAAGAGTGGAAGAGAAGAAGAGTGAGTCTTAGGAGGAAAGCGTTATCGAGCGGCGAGAGAGCGAATGAAGTAGGAGCAGAAGGAGAGGAAGAACACGAGGGAGTGAACGGGACAGAATCACGCGAACGAGGAAGAAGGCAGTTGTTAACGTTCAAAGCGGCTGGAATGGGTGGTAAATTTGGCCCGAGCTGTTCTCCTCGCGCGCCGTTGAAAGCTCGTCAAGCGTGCGCCGAGCAACGCGCGCTGAAGAGATGCTCGGAAGAATCGAAAGTGAGCAAGAAGAAAGTCGACCAGTTATCTGAGGTAGAAAAGAAATTAAAGAAGTGTTTAGTGGATTTGAAATCGTGCGAGGCGACGAGAGACGAGTTGAGGAAGGTGGCCATAGAGTTTAGCGGGATTCAAACGTTAGCGCTTGGGAGTCCGAATTGTTTCGTGCACTCGAAAGGCGGGAGTAATAAGTGTTTACCGTTAGTGAAGAACGAAGAGACTGGGCTCTTATCTGGTGGATGTGGAGAGCGTGGTGGTGGACCGAAAGCGGGATGCGATATGAGCTCGGGGTGGGAAGAGCGCGTACCGACGCCGAAAGAGGACGTGTTCAAAGGCTCGGCGTACGATCGGTGCGCTATCGTAGGCAACTCGATGAACTTATTCGACGCGGAAAACGGAGACGCCATCGACCAGTACGATGCAGTGTTCCGATTTAACTCCGAATGGCGACGCATGCACCACGTGATGCAAGAAAAAGGCGTGAAATTCGAGGACAAGCAAAAATATATGGGTACGAAAACAACCTTTCGATTAGTCAATCGAAAATATACGACGAGTTTATTAGACGGCGACGGAGCGTCAGAGGACATTTCTAGCGACGAAGAAGTTTTATTTTGGAACTATTTTTCCGCGCCATATTTACAGGCGTTGCAAAAGAAACATCCCAAATTGAATTTACACTTAGCAGCCGCAGATTTAATCAACTGGGAATTGGAGGTGTTCTCGCAGTTGAGGAAAGACTTGTACTCGTTAGGCGTCGGGCCGTTCGAGTGTTACCGATTCATGTCTTCCGGCGTCCACGGGGTTTTGATGGCGCTGAAAATGTGCGAAGAGGTGGATTTATTCGGGTTTAGCGTTTCCATGGATAACTTTGCCAAGTCGTTTAATCACGGACGACCGAGCGAAAGCCACTCGTGGGAGTTTGAAACGATGTTGATGCGGTTACTTTACTTTACTGGCGCAATCAACGTATGTAATAGCTGAAGTAGTTATAGTTATGTTATATAGTAAGATGTTTTTCGATTACACAAGTATTAAAAAACAGAATGATCTATTTATTCTTTCTCTCTCTTCACCCTCTCTCTCTCTCTCTTTTCAACTCTCTCTTTCTCTTTTTCTCTCTCTCGTTTTCTGATTGTTTTCTTTCGTTCTCTCGGCTGCGTTCTCAATAAGTTTACTAAATCTTTTCTCTCTAAAAAAGAAACTACAAATTTAGTAAACTTCGACGTGCCATTGACCGTTTTTCTTCAAACCTTCCAACCACTCTTCGTAGTCGATGCCCTTTTCTTTGCACACACCTTCCAACATGGACAAAATACCCGGCATCATACCCTTCAAACCGCAGAAGTACATGTGCGCGCCGCCGTCGAGCAAGCCAAAGACTTGGTCCTTGTATTCCTCAACCTTGTCTTGGATGTACATTTTGCCGCCCTTCTTGTTATTTTGTTCTCTGGACAAGGCGTAGTCAATTCTGAATTGGCCCGGGAATCGTTTGACGCACTCTTGGAATTCGTCGTCGTACAAAGTGGCGTCAGAGTTGGCGACGCCCATGAACAACCACGCCAAGCCGGTGAAGTTCCAGCTCGGGACGTCTTCAACGAAAAATCGGCGGATGTACGCTCTCATCGGGGCAATACCAGTACCAGTGGCAACCATGATGACCGGGGTGGACGGATCCTTCGGCAACAACATGACTTGGCCAGTCGGGCCAGTCATCATGATTTCCGTACCCGGGGTGGCGTCGCACAAAAAGTTGGAGCAGATGCCCTTCTTTTCCGGATCTTCAGCGCCCTTCTCTTCGTCCCAGTAGGTCGCACGACGAACGCACAAAGTTGCAGTTTGACCGTCGAAGGAGTCCCCATATCTAGTAGACGCGATGGAGTACAATCTCACACCGTGCGCAACTTCCTTACCCTTGGAGTTGATCTTCGTCCCCGGCGGAATAACGCCGTACGACTGCCCTTCCCAAAACGGCATCTTTCCTCCGTGGTCGATGATGATGTGCGTGGTTTCCCCAGTCGCCTTCGGGCCAACAATTCTTTCCACGGACTTGACGGTACCAGTGAACGGCGTCTTGTTCTTGTACGTGTTCAACGGCATTTCACCTTCTTCCAACGCTAACGGAACCTTCGCCTTGCCGGATTGCATGGATTTCCCAGCCGTCTTGGCCATTTCGAGACCCAAGCCGTACGGGCCACCCTTATCGGCCGCTTTGACCACGGTGGACACTCTGGCCACCTTTTGGCTTTGGCGAGCGGAGGTGACTTTTTGCGAGATGCATTGCTGTTTATGATAGAGAGAAGAAGAGAAGAATTCATCAGTAATCAAACTCAAGGCAAGACGACCTTATCCGTCTTTTCCAAAGCACCACCCACAAAAGAAACAAAAAAAAAAAACTGCTTCTGCGCGCTATCTAAAATCATCGTCTCCCATCATCGTAAAACACCCAACGACGGGCGACGCGAAAACATACCTTGGCAGAGAGGCCAGCGAAAGATAACTGCATTTACGATTAGAAAAACGTTGGTCAGTATTACGTCTCATCCTCCGTTCGTTCGATTTTCTCGTCGTCTTTCCGGATATAAAAAATTCAGTTACGCCTCTCACTCATCACCGCGTTCTCGCTAATCCATCCGCGCAAAGAACAGAGGAAAAAAAAATTCGGAAATGCCTCTCGCAAAGGACCTCGCGACTTTTGCAGACGCCGTCGCGAGCCCCCATCGCGCGGTCGTCGAAGAGTAACGCCACGCGCGCGTAATAAAAGAGAGTCATCGACGAAGAAACGCACAGTAGAAGCCATTTTTATATTATTACGTGTGTGATTATATATAAAAGGAATAGAGAGATCTTTTGTGTTGTGGGGCAAAAACGAAAAGCTGAAAGCTCTTCCTCACTTGCCTCAAAAATTTGTGGCTCGTCTGCCCTAAAAGTTTTGTGTGCACATTTCGTCTCTGATTGAGTTATACAAAGAGAGAGAGAGAGAAGGACTTTAGCATCGGTACACATATAGTACCATGCGGACTGTAATTTCCTCCCTTTCGCGATGCGTGGAGTGCAATAACAACAAGTATTCTTCGAAGAGGAGCGAGAGCGAACGGCGAGCGTCGGTTTCCGGGATCGATGATGATTACACGAAGACGTCACACCTCCCGAGGATGATGAAAACGAGAAAAAGCCGTTTACGTCGCAGGAGTCGCGCGGTCGCGGCGATGCGAGCTAACCAGGGTTTCGCGGGAGAAGAAGAGAAAACGGTCAAAAGTGGTAATCACATCGCTTCTTTTCGAAGAAGAGGACAACAACGCTCGCGAAGAACTCGAATGCATTTCGGCGAAGACGTCGGCCAAGAGGAAATGTCTTCGTTATTGGACGACGTGGTAGATACGTGTCCAGTACCGATGGACCAGAGGCCTTCGTCGCAACTTAAAGAAGTCGCCGAAGGCCTGGTTTCTGGATGGGGCGGTTTAGATGGGAAGAGTTACGCGGTACGGTTGACTATTTTGTGCGGATTTTTCTTCACGGTCATCGCGTACCCGATCGCGAGCGAGACGTATAATCCGGAGATACAATGGACGGAGGCGCACGTCGCGGCGATGTTGGGTTCCTTGGTTGCGGTGAGCGCGATAACGTTGAACATTCACAACTCGTGGGATTACGTGAGAAATCGCTTACTCTCGGCGACGATTGAGTACGAAGAGACGGGATGGTACGATGGTCAAGTGTACGTGAAAACGCCGGAGATGTTGGCGAAGGATAGATTGGACGGGACGTACGTGTGCGGCCCGGCGGTGGCGAGGTGTAAGAAGACGATGTTGGCGTGCGGAGCGGGCGTGTTAGGTTGCGTGTTCGCGTTGAACGCGCTGGACGCGCCGAAAGTAGACCAGGAGAACTTTGGCTCGTACACGCCGCAAAAAGCGGCTTTGCTGAGAGATTTAGGCATGGGAACGTACATCGACGCCGGCGAAGGGAAAAGGATCAGCCAAGGCGGTATGTTCTCTCGCGAAACGGCGGATAAATACGAACCGGAAGAAGAGGACGAAGACGAAGGAGACGAAGTCAACGGCGTGGTCATGAGTTACGCGCCGTCGGTATCTATAGTTTCACCCTCTTCCTCGTCGTCGTTTCCTTCGGTATCATCGGAAAAAGCAGACGAAGGAGGAGATATCCTCGCCAAGGCCGCCGAGTAAAAAACGACTTTGCGATATGCAAAAGCGCGCGGTCAAAACAGTGTAGTAGCCATTTTAGTTTAATAATATGTTTTTCATGTATGCAGCATCGCTTTGGTACTCGCTTCTTCCGTCCTCCTCGAAAAGATCGTCTCTTTTGTTCGTCTTCTCCTCGACAAAACGCCTTCAAAAAAAAGAACGATTGATTGATTTTCTCTCGTCGTCGTTCTCACAAAACTCTCTTTTGCACCACCACGCGACAAAAGACGACTGACATTTCTTTCAAATTTTAACATGCAGAATTTTTTTTTCAAAAAGCGCAGCAAAAAAAGGAGAGACAGTTTCCTCACTTTCATATCCACACATCCACCCCCAACAAACACGAGCGATACTAGCACGCAGAAGAGCCGGACGACCCCCGTTCTTCTTCGTTTAGCGAACACGCGATACACCTCAACGACGAGGAGAAGAATATAAGAGACTCTTTTTTCTTCTTCTCGTCCTCTCGCACACTCCGACGGTGACTCTTTGATTCGCGAACAGTTCGTTTGAAAATCATTTTTCAAAAACATTTTCAAAATGTCCTCGCGGAAGATGCGACGAACAACCGCAACAACAACGAAGAACAACAACAACAACAGGTTGAAAGATCTCACCAACACGAACAACACCAAAGAGAAAGAACAGGAGGACAGAAATAAAAGGAACGCTTCTAGTACTCCCGAGATTCCGGATTCGAGGCCGTCGAGGATGACCGCCAGTATCGTCGTCGAAGCATCCTCATCCCCGAGATGTTTGGCGGGCGAGAAAAAAGAAGCGACGACGAAGAAGAAAAAAAACACAACTTTTCCACGAGCTGGAACGAGGAGGAAAAGAGTCGCAAAAGCGATACAAAAGAAGGAAGACAACCGAGACGAAGATTTCGAGATCGATTTAATGTGCGAAGAAGAACCCTTGGTAGGAAAAAGAAGGCGGAAAGGAACAGGGAAAGCGTCGAACACCACGCGCAGTCGTAGCGGTACGATTTCAAAAATTTCATCTCTTTTTTTTTGTATCTGTCTTCTCTCGTGTTTTTTGCTTCTGTTTTTCTCTCTTTTTGAATTCAAAAATTTTCAAAATCGTTCGTCGGTGTTTGAATACACGCAACGACGAACGAGAAGAGTCTATTTGAAAATACTCACATTTGCGTGACATTTTCTTTTCCTCAACACAGATAAACCACCTTTACCACCAGTTTCATCGAAAGATGACGACGAGGAAGGAGAGGACGACGATTTCGACGACGCGAAGAAGGTGAAGAAGAAGACAGTGAAGAAGACAGAAAACGCGGGAAAGAGGCTTTCGACGCAAACGACGCCGACGGCGTCGCGAGGCGCGACGTCGACGCTGGCGGAGTACGCCTACTGGGCGTTTTCCAACGACGGCGGGCGGCGGAGGACGGAAGAAAGGTACACGTTGGACCCGTACGTGAAATATGGGGAGTTGTTCAACCCGGCGATGCGACAGCAAGTCGTGAATTGGATGTATAAGAGGTCTCTTCGGTTATCGATGGCGCCGGAGACGTTTCATTTGGCGGTGAGGTACTGCGATACGTTTTTGAGTAAACGCGAGTGCGAGGTGTTTTTGCAAAGAAACGGGAACGGTTCGGAGCCGGTGCCGGCGAAAGCGATCGAGTCGTTCTATGTTGTCGACAGACTAGAATATGCAAATCCTGGTAAAGACAGAAAGGTTTTGTTTTACGCGAAGGAGGCGGAAGGTACGAGCGCCATGGATGGCGTTGATTTTGGCGGCGTGACGCCGATTTTCCCGCTCGGCGACGAAACGGTGAACCCGTTGTGCAACAAACTGAAAAGGTTAGGTGCGACGTGTTTATTCGTGGCGGCTAAGATTGTTGAGGTGAATCCGCCGTGCGCGGCGACCGTGGCGTCGTGCACGGAAGTGAGCACGTTTAACCGCAGTCAGTTGTTACTCGCCGAACGCGCTTTGCTGCGCGAGTTGGACTTTTTTCTGTACCGGCCAAATCCGAGAGCGTTTTTAGACGCATACATCGACGTCGCGCACAGAAAAGTGGCGAAGATATCCGTAGAAGACAGATTGGAGAAAGAGTCAAAAATTTACGAACGAACGTACGGAGGAAAGTACGGAGAAACTACCTTGGCGTATAGAAATATGAAATTCGCTTTGGAGAGTCACAAGAGGAAAGTGGAAGAGTTTTGCGAGTTGACCGTGGACTTGGCGGTGCTTTCCCAACAACACTTGCGTTGGCAGCCGAGCGTTATAGCGGCTTCGGCACTGGCTATAGCCCTGGAGGACGAGTGGTATTTGTCGTGGGACAGCGCGGATATGGAGTGCATGGTGGAGTTGACCGGGTACGCGTACGACGACTTGGCCGAGTGTAGCAGATGGTTGTTGTCGGTGTTGAGAAGCGCGAGCGTCGCGGAAGAAATCCAGCGAAGAGGAGAAGCCGGGAGTCGATGGTACTCGAAACTTCACGCGAACGAGAAATACCGCGGGGTTATTGATCGCGTGACTGACGAAAAACGACCACACATGCAACGACTCGAGAGCGCGTTTGGATACACAAACTTCACGAGCAAGCGAGGGATTTTACTTACGGATTTCAAGGAAATTGAAAACTGTTTCGAAAAGGCAGTTTCGAAAGGCGTGCCAAAATCCAAATAGAAGAAACGAAAGGAAAAATGAAGAGAGAGGGCCGAGAGGTAACGAAGAGACGAGAAGAAGAAGAGGAAGAAGAAGAGAATGAAGACGATGATGAGAATCATCGCATAAGTAGTAATATATATTATTTAGAAAGAGAGAGAGAGAGATGAGAGAAGGAGAGGATGATAATGATAATATCGTGCGTGATTGTGAGATGTGTAGTAGCGAGAAAGACGTTGAAAAATTGTATTAGTCAGCTGTGCAAGAATAATAATAACCATACTAAATCGAACGTACACGCGCGCGTACGCGTTCACCGACTTCTCTTAAAATCTTCTTCGTTCTCGACGTATTCGTATATATTCATATATAATTTTATTTTATTACAGATTTGGTTCGAGTACGTATTATATTATGTACCTCGTCGATTTGTTTACTTTCATCTCGCGAGCGATGAAAACTGTGTGTTTCATCATCTCAACATACTCATGCCGCTGGCTAGCAAAGCCGAAGCGATGAAACCTCTCACGCCCACCTCGGGAATATCCAACGCGACGTTTCTAGCCGTCCAATATGAACACCCCATCGCCGATAACGCCAATATCGACGCCGTCCGTAACTTTATGTTCCCCATGGCGTAATGTTGCGCTCCAACCGCGATGTTTGTGAGTAAAGTACACAACAGCGCAGTCGCCGCGATCCTATGCACTTCCAAGTCCGTCTCGGCGGATAAATACGAAGTCACTAAAACTCCGCCGCCAATGCCTACCGTACCTTGAATCAACCCAACCGCTATACCTAAATACACATACTCCCTCTCGTTATACAACGCATCCATCCAACTCCCGTGCTTATAATACCTCTCTAAAAACTGTTGCGATACGATCGTATACAAACTTCCTTCAGGTTGTTGGAAATGTCCATCTTTATCCGGCGCCGAGCTCATAATGCCGTGATCCGCTAACGCTTTTTTAATTCTCTCCTGCTCCGCAATCTCCTCTTTCGTCGGTTCGTACTCTTCATCTATTTTTTTTTTAATTAATACCGATGGGGCGCATAAGACTAAAGCGCCTCCGAGCATCCGTCGCATCATCGGTCCCGATATGTGCTGCGCAAACTTTTGTCCAATCGGCGTGCACGCCGCGCCGGCGAAACCAATCGTCGCCGCGCACGGTAAGTCTGTTTTAAAGTTGTTATTATTATTGATTACAGTACATTTAAAGAAAAGTCTTACGCGTGAGTTTTTGTGCAACACGTTCGTTCGCGAACGACGGAGAGAGAAAGAAAGAGAGAGAGAAAGAGAGCGAAAAGAGCAGAAGCACACAAGATAAGCGTCTCGTCCTTCCTCTTCTATATGTCGTACCTGTGACGCCTTTCTGCGCGTACGCTAAACTCCCCGCCGCGGTCGCCCCGGTCACCGCCGCCACCGTCGTCCCGACGATATCTTTCGCCTTGAACCCGAGTCTGGACAAAGCCGGGACGAACACCACCGCCCCGCCTAAACCGGTTATCGCGGAGACCATCCCGGCGAAAGAACCAGAGGCAGCCGAGAACGCCGCGCGCGAAGACGGCGTGGATAACGATTCCACCGCCACGGCTTTGGCTATTTTCGCGGTCGCTTGTTTTGCTGCCATTGTTGTTCTGTTTGCTCGTGTCGTTAGGTCCTCGTTTCACACTTATTATATACGTATTTGCGCGCAGAAGTTTCGATTCGATCGCTGATGAGATATACGTCTGACTCACTCGTCGCGCAAAGAAATTTCCCCTCTCTCTATAAATACAACAAAGTTTCTTCTTTTCTCGTAATCTCGAAAAGAACGCGACGGGAATCACCACCACAAAACGCAAAGTCTTCCTCTTCCTCCTTCTTCTTTGTCTTCTTCGTGTCTTTGTGTGTCTCTCTGAACCAAGCGATTGAGAAGACTAAAGAGACGAGAGTTTACACACCAAATTATTCTTCTTACACGAAAGCAAGCAGAAAAGAGCAGCAGAAAGAGGTTTTTTTGACGCAAAAAAAATGAGCAACCATTCGATTTGTGTTTTTGCCTCTCTTTCTCGTCTGTGTTTTTTTTTTGTTGTCGTTGTGTCCTCCTCTTTCGAGGAGAGTGAGAGATATTTTGCACGACAGAGAGCCAAGACAGAAGATCGTCATTATAGTAATTCGATTTCTGAGTGTTGTCAAAATCGCACGCGTTGAAAACGCACACAGCAGTTAAGGGCGGATTTATATACACACTACTTTATTAAAACGAATACGCAGAGCCGACGTATCATTATCATGGGGTGAGCAGATGTTTATATTAGTAGTTTTATTGTTTTTTCTTCTCGCTCTCTTTCGAGGGGGTCGACCAAACATCGTTTCGACTCGCGGAGTGAATTGTGCCAGCACACGCAACGAAAAGATGATGCGACTTTCCTCTCCAAAGCGCAGACTGTAGCCATCTCAAGAAGAAGAAGAAGAAGACGAAGAAGAAAAACAAAAACGTTTTAGGCGCAAAAGCGCGCGTTTCTCTTCCTCTTTAACTCGTTTGGTTGTCTTCTTCTCCGTCTCTTTTGCAACAACACCCCTTTTGGCAAAAGCGCAGAGGAGGAGGCTGAGAATCGTTTAAAAAAAAGAGAGTTTTCGTTGTCGTTAAATGTGCTCCAGATGTAGAGGAGGGAGAGAGAAAGTTTTGGTTAAAAAACAACCGTCTCTCTCTCTCTCTCTCTCTCTCTTCTTTTCTTCGCTTCTTCTTCTGCTCCCGTTTCTTCTTTCCGGCGTTGTTGTTGTCGCGAGTAGTATTCCGCGCTTTTTTCGAGACGTGGAAGACAAAACGCTGACCAACCTTCTTCTTCTTCTTCTTTTCGCGTAAACAGTTTCTTTTCGAAAAAAGAAGTCGACCCGGACGCGGACCCTCACGGTGGCGACGATTTCATCGAAGGCGGTAAGCGACGATGCACGGACGTTTTGTTCTTGTTGGCGTTTATCGCGTTTTGGGTCGGCATGTTGGCGTGCGGCGGGTACGGTTTTACCAACGGCGATCCGGCTTTGTTAATCATGGGCACGGATTACGAGGGCGTTTTGTGCGACGAGAAAGGTACCGGGGTGGCCGGGACTGGCAGCGGGAACGTCATCGATAACTCCGGATTGAAGACGAGATACTGGGCAAACTTCTTGGAAGTCGCGGCGGTGGCGAGATCTGCGGCGGTGGCGGCGACGACGCCGTCGTTCGCGTCTTCTTCGTATACTTTAGCGGATGCGAAGAGCATGTGCGTTTCTACTTGCCCGCAGCCGTCCGAAACGGCTGGACAAGTGACGTGGTTTTGCGATTACCCGGAAAGTAATTCGTACGACGCGCAGTTGACGAAAGAGGCGTGGAAGATGAAAAACGGAGACGTGTATTCCGACTTGACCGACGCGGAGAAAGTGACGAGTTTGCAATTGAAAGGGCCGTGTTATCCGGTTTTGATTCCAAGCGTAAACACGTACTTTTCGTGCAACTATTACGGCAACTTTTCGCAGTCGTCGTTCGATGCGTTCACGGCTTTGTCAGTTTCGGGTACAACCGGGACGAACTTTCTCACCGACGGCACGTACAGCTCGTTTGCCTCCTTGGACGGATTAGTCGAAAGCATCAACTCGCAAGTTACGGATTACATCGCCGGCCCGATGGAACGATTCCAAAGGTACATCGATGACTTTATCGTCGCGAAGAACGTTTTAGGCATGGCGGCGGGCGCCTGTCTCGTCTTATCGCTCGCCTGGTTGGTCATATTGAGATACTTCACCTCGCTCTTTTGCTGGGGCACGGTCATCGTGGTCAACCTCGGCTCGATTGCGGTGACGTGCTACTTGGCTTTGTATTCTGGCTTAATCGGTGATGACCAAATCTCCGGCATTGTCGATTCCACGGGCTTGGATTCCACCGAGCTCAACGCGTCTTCTTGGGTCGATCCGGCATCCGAAAACGAGGAAGTGTTGAAGGCGTGCACGTACGTCATGGCGGTCTTTACCGTCATCTTTTTCATCTTCACCTTGTTGATGGTTCGACGCTTAAAAGTTGCCATCGCGTGCATTAAAGTGTCCATCAGCGCCTTCTCCACGGTGCCGAGCTTGATTGTCTTTCCTTTGGTTCCGTGCGTTGGGATGATGTTGCTTTTCTTGTACTGGGTGTTCGCTGGCGTCTACCTCATGTCCTGCGGCGACCAGAAGATCCAAACATGCGTCCATCCGTTCGAGTCTTCCGAATTGCACGGCTGTGGCGTCGAAACCGAATGGTCTCGCGAGTTGCAATACATGCTCTTGTACCACTTCTTCGGCTTCTTGTGGACGACGCAGTTCTTTATCGCGGTGTCGTATTTAGTCGTCGCGTACGTCTTTGCCAAATTTTATTGGTCTGGTGCGGACAAAATGGGCATGACGCCACTTTTAACGTCCATGAAGAGAATGCCGTTCTATCACTCCGGTTCGGCGGCGTTTGGTTCCTTCTTGATTGCAGTCATGCAATTCGTGCGCGTCTGCATGAGAGTCGTCATGACGGGCATGAAAAAAATCGACCGAAACGGCAAAGTTTTTGCCGTCGTCGGCTACGTCATCGAGTGCTGCTTGTGGTGCTGCCAAAAGATCATCGAGTTCATCAACCGAAACGCGTACATTATGATTGTCATCGACGGTAACTCCTTCTGCTGGTCGGCGTTTCAAGCGTTGAAATTGATGATTGCCAACGTCATGTCCGTCGCCGCGATTAACATCGTCGGCGACTTACTCTTGTTCTTGGCGAAATTGAGCATCTCAATCGGTACCGCGTTCTTGGCATTCGTCATGTTAAACGGCGACGATTACAAAGAGGAAATTTCCTCTCCGGTTTTAATCTGCTCCGTCATCGCCATCTTCGCCTACTCCGTCGCCGCCGTCTTTATGGGCATCGTCGAAATGGGCATCGACACTACTTTGTTGTGTTACTGCAGAGACATGGAAAAGCACAACGGCACTCCGCAATACGCGCCGGAAGTTTTACAAAAAGCTTTGGGCATCGCCGGTGAAGTCCAAAAAGCCGAAGAGGAAAGAAAGGCGGCCAAAGCGGCTGCGAAAGCGGCCAAAGCGGACAATTCGGAGTAAACGAAAGAGAGATACCTTAATATACTACTAAATGATAATACTTTAAAACTGTGATGATGATGAAATAAAGTCTCGAAAGAGTTGTTGTTGATATAAATTTTGTATGCTTTTTTAAACCACCACCATTTTTCAATCGGAGGAATACTTCTTCGTGAATACGCGCTCATAAGCCAACATGTTAAGTTTCGCGTTGCATCGAGGCACCCAATTATGACGTGTAAAAAGGAGGTTCAAAAACCAAATTTTCGACACAGAAAAGTCACACGCACTTTTTAAGAGATACATACGTTTGCGCGCCGTGAGCGAACGACGATGTCGTTTGAGGCCACTCACGGGGATGTCGCTTCATCGCTCGATCGAAAACGGTACGTAGAAACGTTCGTTCTCTTCTGCAACGCGCTCACGCGCTGTGTCTCTCTTTCTTTCTCTCTCTCTGTCTGACGCACATTTTTATTCCAATTTTTGTGGTTTGTCCTCCGCTTTTTTGGTCGACCTTTCTCAAATCTACGGATAACAATAGACTAACGCATCACGTATAACTCACGTTCTTCTGCGAATGAAACAGGCAACGCGAGCAATTCAAAGCGCTCCTGAGGAAAAACTACACTCTGAAAAGAAGAGGCTTGTGGTGTTGCTCTTTGTTCGAACTGCTCGTCCCGACCGCATTCGTGGCTTTGATGTGTTTGCCAAAGGCACTCGTCCCGGACGAGAAGAACCACGACGTGTTATACAGGAGCTTTTCGATAGGCGCTGGGTGGAATCCAATCGGGCAATTTGGGTCGTCGGAAGAAGATGGGGGTGGTGATACTTCATCTTCGTTGAAAGGAAGCGGATGGCAGTTTACGTTTACGCCGATTACGGAAGAGACTTCGGATATCGTCGAAAGGGCGTACGTGAATTTTTTGTGCGCCGATAGTCGAAGCGAGAACGCGGACGTGAAAAATATGAGCTTCAGCGTTCCTAGGATGGTGGGTATGGGTTGGAACGAACGAGCGTTGGAACAAATGGTAACAGAGTCTAGCGAGGATCCTAGCGATCTGGAGAAGAATAAAACAGCGACGGCGGCGGAGATGTTGCTAACCGGGAGGATCTTCGACGAAGATGGCGTGAAAGAGTGGCGAGAGGAAAGGTGCTCGGATACGTGTTTGCAAGATGAAAGCGGATGTTTTAAAACGAAGTGGTTACCGATATTGAGTGAATTCGTGAAAGGTTTCGAGACGGAAGACGCGATGGAGACGCACAGATTTGAAAAAACCGGAGAGGTACTGGCGGAAATTGTGTTTTCTTCTTCGAGTAGTAGCGATGGTGATAGCGATATTGAAGACGACGACGATAGCGATACGTCCACATCAAACGCGTTCAGCATTGTAGACGAAGAAACGAGGTACACGATTCGATTAAACCGAACGCATTTTGGAGGCCAGAGAAAGCTCGCTCGCGCTACCGGTAGACAATACTCTACGGAGTGGGAGGGCGAGAGCGAGCAAGACTACTGGAAACGGTTCGAACGATCGGTACAACTCCAACACGCCGTCGATCAAGCCATAGTGGATATGAAAGATGACAAAGATGACGGTGTGCCAAAAAAATTTAGCGTCCAAATTGATTCCTCTATCAAACCGTTCCCGGCGGTTGGCTACACGTACAACTTGGGTGGTATAATCGCCGCGTCGTTTATCGGTTTTGTTGGCACCATAGCGTTTCAGTCTTCTGCTGTATTAGTCATGAAAACCATAGTCGTAGAAAAGGAGTTAAAATTAAGAGAAGGGATGAAAATGATGGGCTTGACTGATTTCACGTACTGGTCGAGTTGGTTAGTTACGCATTGGGCAGCCTCTATGATTACAGTGACCAGCATGACTTTAGTTGGAATCTATCCGTTTGAGTACACGAATCAATGGTTTCAGTTCTTGTTTTACAGCGTGTGGGTGCTATCGAACATTTTGTTCAATTTTATGATCACCACGTGGTTCGATCGAAGCTTGGTTGCGACCATTGTGTCGTTGTTTATTTACAACTTGTCCATACAACCGTCCACTCAAATACGAATTGTCGCACCGGAAGGTTCTGCCGCGTGGCTTTGGACGTGTTTACTCCCAGCTGGGTCTTTAAACATGTGGGGTCATGTGCTCTCGCAGTTGGAGTTAACCAGAGATGGTATCACCGCTGAAACGTGGTCAAAATCAGTCGTCGAAAACGTCGACGTGAGCGCGAGCTCAGTTTTTGCCATCACTGTTTTCAACTGCTTCTTTTACGGGTTTATGACGTTTTATTTCGACAACGTCTTGCCGAAAGAGTTTGGTCAACGAAAACCTCCGTGGTTTTTGTTTACGAAAAGTTATTGGTTTCCCACGACGGAAGTGCATTTGTTAAAGCATAATAACAATAATAACAATAATCAGAGCGAAATAGAAATGAGACAGCGGTATTGTGAACCGCTACCAGAGGAAAGCACGGAGTCTATATCCGTCGAAAATTTACAAAAAGTTTTCCCGAACGGCGTTTCCGCGGTGGACAATTTATCCGTCGCGTTCGTTCCTGGACAAGTCTCGGCATTATTAGGCCATAACGGCGCAGGGAAAACGACAACGATTAATATCTTGACCGGCGCCATGGCACAAACGGCGGGGAAAGCGACCATAAACGGTTTTGATGTCGCCACGCAAATGTCTTCCATTCGTCTTTCATTGGGTATTTGTCCTCAATTTGATGTTTTATGGCCAGTTTTAACGTGCCGGGAGCACTTGAAATTGTACGCTTCTCTGTCTCAAAATAAAGATGTGATGACGGATTTAGACGAGTCGATCGAAAGCGCGTTGCGTGAGGTAGACCTTTTGAATAAAATAGACGAACAGAGTAAAAACTTATCGGGCGGTATGAAGAGAAAATTGTCGTTAGCGTGTGCATTTATAGGTGACCCGTCGATTGTATTTCTAGACGAACCTACGAGTGGGATGGACCCGTACTCTCGGAGATTCATATGGGAAGTCATTCGAAAACGAGCGCAAACGGGCAAGACGATTATGTTAACCACGCATTTCATGGATGAGGCTGATTTATTATGCGATCGAGTTGCGATTATGTCTGCCGGGTCATTGGCGTGCGTTGGAAGTCCGGTATTTTTGAAATCCAGGTTTGGGAGCGGGTACACTCTCACGCTCGCGAAAGACCTCGACAAAGAGAGTAGCAGTAGGAATGGCGACAACTCGGCGCAATACTTAACCGGGTTGCAAAAAGAGGGGTCTCGAAAGGCCTTACATTTTGTCCGGAGCGTGGTAACAAACTCATCTTTAATTTCAGACGTTGGTACCGAAGTTACCATTTCCTTGCCGTTGGATGCGACGCATCTATTTGCAGAACTTTTGAAGAAAATTGACCACGAGTTACCGACGTTGGGATTCACCTCGTACGGGATCACGTGCACGACGTTGGAGGAGGTGTTTTTGAAAGTTGCCTCGAACGCGAAACATTTGTCAATTGAACAGAAAGAAAACGAAGAGCACGAGAGGCGAAAGCAACACTCGCGCGCGAACACGGACAGTATCGTGGACAAAGTACACGGCGAGAGCATGAGAGAAGCGTTCGTGGCGAACTATGAAGAGCGCGCAGAATACGTCACCGGTTCGAAACTGCTTTCGAGACAGATTCGATTCTTACTTTGGAAACGGTACTTGAACTGGAAACGGACGATAGTCACGACGTTTTTACAACTGTTGTTACCGTGCGCGTTCTTCGCCTTGGCTTTATTTTTGACGACGGTTGAATTCAAAAGAGATATCGTCTACAAACCCGTGACGTTTTCGCGGGGCGCGCATCTCGACGGGCGAGATATTTTAGCAACATATCGTAACAACGATGATATAGCGGATAAAGTCGTTCGTAATGCGTGGCCTGATCAGCGAACGCAGATTACGGAGGCTTTTGGCGAACAAATATCGTGTAGATGCAATTGCCCAGCGCCGAAGCAGGAGGCGTATTACGCCGCATTGACGTGCTGCATGAGCGATCCAACGCTTGTAAAACCGAAGTACGAAAACAATACCATCGCGACGTTATCGAATGCGTGCGGATACACGGAAACACAAACAGAAGTTGTCGGTTTCGCCGCGAGAGATGCTCTTGGGAATTGTGCAAAGAGCCCGATTCATGGAGTCGATACCCAAATCAACAGCTCGTGCGAAGCGAGTGCGGACACTTCCTTCGACGGCACTTTGCTCGGTAAATTCGGCGACAAACAAAAACCGTGTAATTTGCGCCCATCCGGCGCCCCATGCGATGCAATTTGGGTTGACTCCTACGTCGATGAGAACGGAGCCGGGAATAAAGTTACCGGAGGCGTGTATAGACACACGTTGTACACTGATGTCACCGCTTTCCACGCTATAGGCGTGTCCACGAACGAAGCCAACACGGCAATTTTACGACACAGATCCGGGAACGCAAATGCGAAGATCAAAACCACTTTGAAATGGTTTGAATCAAAGGAAAAGTACGAAGATGGTGAGATTGTTGAAGAAGCGGACAATGCTCTCGTCCTCATGTTTACCGCGGTCTTCTCCGTCCTCGGCGCTTCGATTTTAACCGCTTCGTTTGCCGTTGTTCCTGTCAACGAAAGAGCGAACAATACGAAGCATTTACAGCTCGTCTCGGGCGTGAACAAGACCATGTATTGGCTGTCACACTTCATCGCAGATATGTTCCAAATGATTATACCGTTGATTACCATTACGATTGTTTTTGCTGGGTACAACGTGGAAATGTTCCGCGGAAGAATTGGAGACATCTTTGCGCTACTCTTCGTCTTCCTCCTCGCGTCTATTCCGTACGCGCACGCCGGTGGTTTCTTCTTTAAAACTGGATTCACCGCGTACGTAGGGGAAATTGGTATCGTTTCCTTCTTAGGTGTCATCACGACCATCGCGGGTATCATCTTGTATAACCTCCGAGAATTGAACGACGCAACGAAACAGGGCTCGGATATAAGCAAACACGTTTTTGCGTTGGTCGTCCCTCATTACTCCCTAGGTCGAGGTTTGTTCGATTTAGGCATGCTCAACGAGCAAAAGCAACGACAGATGTTCGATTTCGATTGCAATTGTTTGAAATTCGTGGAATCGGATTCGGTTGGCGAGACCATGTGGATGCATTATCTCTATTTGTTTGTCAATTTTGTCACGTTTACGTTCCTGGTGTGCGTCTTGGAAAGATTGGAATCCGTGAAAGGACGAAAACACATTTCCGAGTACAAAGAGGAGAAACGATTAAAGCGAATACGGAAGGCGGAAGAGAAAAACGAAAAGATTAGATTGGCGGCGGAAAGGCGACGAGGGGCGCGACAGAGCAGGGGAAGAAATGGGTTCACAGAGCGGCCGTCGTCGGCGTCTTTGGGTCTCGAAGAACAGCAATTATCGGAACAACAGTATCAACAGCAATTGACAACCGTCGCGTCAGAACAACCGGACGAAGAAGATGAAGACGTCGTTGCCGAACGACGACGCGTTCTCAATACCGAATCCAATTTGACCGCCAACGACGGCGTGATTATTAAAGATCTCGTCAAAAGTTACGGTTCAAAGAAGGCAAACGCAGTCGACCATCTCTCGGTTGGTATGGCGCACTCGCAAGTCTTTGGTTTACTTGGTGTCAACGGCGCCGGGAAAACGACAACGTTCAAAACAATCACCGGCGAGTTTGCGCCAACCTCTGGTGACGCACTCATTCGCGATTACACGAGCACAAACACCTCTTCCGGCACCGATCGTCGCTTACTTTCTATCTCCAACGACTTAACTGCCGCTCGACAAAGAATGGGATACTGTCCTCAATTTGACGGCTTACAATTAAACCTCACGGGGCGCGAACATATCAAGTTTTACGCGGCGATTCGTGGCGTGCCGTATGGCTCCATCGATTCCACCGTCTCGAAACTGCTCAACGAAATCCAACTCACCGACGCCGCCGATCGCATTTGCGGTACCTACTCCGGTGGAATGAAACGCAAACTTTCAGTCGCGCTGGCTTTGGTCGGCGCGCCTTGCGTCGTCCTTTTGGACGAACCAAGCACGGGAATGGATCCAGAAGCTAAACGATTCTTATGGGACGTCATCTCCGCGGCGGCAAAATCGAGGACGATCGTCTTAACCTCGCATTCCATGGAAGAGTGCGAAGCTTTGTGCCATCGAGTTGGTATCATGGTTTCCGGTCAATTCAGTTGCATCGGGAGTCTCCAACACTTGAAAAACCGATTCAGCGAAGGTTACTCCGTCACGGTAAACTTTGACAAATCCAAAAAATCCGAAGTTGTCGATTTCTCCTTGAAAGAACTCAAAGCCTCCATCGCGGAATCTCACATCTCGGAGTTGAAATTACGCGTCAACCACACGCAAAACGAAGACGAAATCAAGTTGTGGCAAGTCTTCGCAAAGTTGCACGAGGTGAAAACGAGCGGTTTAATCATAGATTACTCCGTCTCGCAAACGACGCTCGAACAAGTCTTCGTGAGGTTCGCTTCGAAGCAAGGCCAGTTGGAATAAAATAAAATCTCTCATCTCCCAACTCATTTAAGAGTACGCGTGAGTGAACGTGTGTGTATATATACTGTCATTGAATGTAATAAGAAAAGTATCAGTAGATTTCTCGAAGCGCTTCTTTCATCGAGGAGATGTGCTTCTTCGCTTCACAACTTGACACAACAACAAACTTTTAAGCACTTTTATATAAGAGAAAAAAATGTTCCCCGCGTTATCATCATCGTCTGCTTTGGTTCCCACCTCTTCTCTTCGACCAATACATGTAAAAAGGCAAACTTCGACGAAAAGAATGCGGCGCGTTTTCAAAACAACGAAAGCTCTTCTGAGTGAGAGTGCGTTTTCGTCTTCGTCATCCGTCAAAGTCGCGGAGTCAAAATCATCGACAAAAACGGATAACGAACACGAAAAACTCCAATCCGCTTTGACGTCTCTCCTCCTCTCCGCGACCATCTTCTTCACCTCGCCTCTCATATCCCAAGCGCGTCTGGAAGGCGTGAACAACCCAAAACTTCTCCCGGATGGCCCTCAGTCCGAAAATCTCGTCATCGACGTTGCCGGGTATTTAACCCCTCGAGAAGTGAAACGTTTGCAAACTCGAGTGGAAAACTTACAGCGAGATACGGGCGTGAAACTGAGAATTCTCGCGCAAGCGTACCCACAAACGCCCGGGTTGGCGATTAAAGACTATTGGGGCGTAGACGACGACACGGTGGTGTTCGTCGCCGATCCTGGACTCGGGAATATTTTGAACTTTTCCATCGGCGCGAACGTCGATTTAGAGGTGCCGCCAAACTTCTGGACGAAGCTGGCGAACAAATACGGGACGAAGTTTTATTGGGCGGATAAAGGGGAGGAGGCGTCGATTGTCGCGGCTGTGGATGCCATTGAGTTTTGTTTGAACGAACCGAGCGGCAGAGCAAAGTGCACGACCGTTTTAGACGTGGATAAAGGCATAAAGGAGGACATGAAGAGAGAGGCGAAAACGAGCTCGGGAGGTTTCAATTTGAAGCTGCCGTTTTAAGTTGTGTAGATTTAATAAGAACGCGTTGTCATCCTAGTAAAGTGTATCATGTAAAGAAAACGTTTACGCTTTTTGTGCTTTAAATTTGCGATGTGTATTTAGTAGTATAGTATTGATTTACGAACGCAAACTTCTTCTCTCTCTTTCCGATTCCGAACACAAATCACACATCTCTTCTCTATCTAGACATAATACTGAAACACGTTTATTAACCCAAAATAGCCAACACGTCGTCCTCGGTGACAAACTTCCCTTTCGACCCGTCTTCGAACTCAATCTCCGACCCGGCGAAGCCGTTGATTAAGACCGAGTCGCCTTGTTTTACCGTCTTACAATCCGCCCCGACCGAGGACACGGACCCGCAAATCGAGGACCCCGGTCCTGCACTCGCGGAGGAGCTCATCAACAAAATACCACCCGCCGTTTGCGCCTCTTCTTGGTCCGGGATGACTAACAATCGTTTGCCGGTCGCTTTCAACTTTGACGGCGATAAACCACTCGCGGAAACGTGAACGACCGTCGATTTTCTTCTATTGTTTTGTTGGTTCTTTTGGTAAATGCTGCTCGTCAACAACGACGGCGTGGAGGATGATAAAGTAAACATCTCTTCTTCGTTTTAATATGCGTGTGCGCGTAGTAGTATTACGCAACAAAGAGTAAAATTCAGACGTTACAAATAAACTCTGACGTGAATTTAATGCGTTCGAAGCGATCGAAAGTTCGCGCGTGTGCTTGCGGAACGTATTTTGTGACGTTTTCTTTTACTAATGCGCTTTAAAGGGCAAATTTGGATAGAGAGAAACCTGTTTCTTTTTGCTTCTTGTTGCTTCTTTTTCTTTTTTTTTTTTTTTAAAATTATTTTTAATAATTTATGAATCCATATCTTGTTAAATATGATAATGATGATAATTTTATTATAATATTAAAAAAAAA